>Ga0214544_1004126_pt1 | contig 29381 bp, 10 predicted proteins | sample CNSS3metaG_FD_160074 | JGI IMG/M metagenome (GOLD analysis project Ga0214544, IMG submission 160074) | Root nodule microbial communities from cowpea collected in UCLA plant growth center, Los Angeles, California, USA - CNSS3 | ecosystem: Host-associated > Plants > Roots > Nodule | place: USA...
TATATATATATATATACATTACCTAAAAGAAAATTAAATGGGTCATTTGGAACTTTTGTATTTGGAGGTTTTCTTTCCGTGACCTCTGTTTTGTGGTAAGGTACAAGGTACAAGATTAAAAAAAATGAAACTTTTCTTATTCGGGCTTTGAGAGACAGCGCAAATACTGGACTTGGAGTCAGGCCCAAATGAGAAGTGTACGGTCCATTACTTTTTTTTTTCTAATATGAATAAACTAGTCTAATAAACAAAAACTTCGTATGTTTTATTTTGAAACTAGTCACTTCGTGGACAAAACACCCTAAAAAACCACTTTAAAGAAAGAATTACCTTCTTGCACTCGCAAAGGGCACTTCTGAAATCTCTACAAACTAAAAAGGTTCATCAAGTGATATAATCTCAAAATGGAAAATCACAGTTACGATTATTGACGAAGATGACACTGTGAATCAAAGAAACAAGAGCAGTTTCCATACATAAAGCAAAAACACAAGAACAAGGAAACAAACACCGGATTGTACAATCATCTGGTTCTTCTTCTCCCCCAAACATTAAAAATACGATCACAAAGAAATCAGTTAAATTAGTTTGGCTTTTGCCCGACAGAAGCAAATCATGCTCTTGTTCAGAATTTGGAACAAAACATTATCAGATACACTCAAATCGACCAGAGGCAGATCATTGATTTGTTTTTTCGTGTAGAGATAGAAAAGGGGTAAAAGATGTGAAATATCACGCAGAGGGAATCGATTCTAAGTGGTTAAAGGGGTTTGTGTTGCACATTTGGCTTGGTTCTCAGAGGATGGTTGCTGATTCACCGCTACATCAATCTGCCTCACATTTTCTATCATTTTTACAACTTCCGACATCCTAGGCCTCTGTTCCGGAACCCTCACCACGCAAGACATGGCTATCTGTAACATTTCCACCATCTCTTCCTCTATGTTGGGATATCTGATAAGCTCCAAGTCAAACACTTCCGCGGTCCACTCCTCTCTCACAACCGAATGAACCCATCTCACCAAGTGCACAATCTCGTCGCCACCAGTGGTGTACACAGGGGATTTCCCAGTCAGAATCTCCAGCAACACCACACCGAAACTGTAAACATCACCAGGTTGCGTTGCTTTTCTAGTGTCTGTGATTTCTGGTGCCCTGTAACCAGCGGCGCGTGAGATGGGTATGGCAACTGAACTCATGATGGTTGCTAGGCCAAGATCAGATATGCAACCATATTGTTTAGTGTTCACAAAGATATTTGAGGATCTGATGTTCCCGTGCACAAGCTTCCCCCCATTCTCGCAGTGGATCCGAGTAAGGCCTCGTGCAGCACCCAAAGCAATTTTCATTCTGCTCTCCCAATCTAAAGGTACCCTATCCTCTCCTCTTTTACCTGAAAAACTCAGAAACCATTATTTCTCAGTCATAGTAAACTCACAAAGATCTGTTTGGTTTTAGAACACAAGTACTATCAAAAGCTATATTTCAAACTCAAATCTTGTGCTATCCATTCAATTTTGCAATGTATATAGCTGAGTTCAAGCTTATACAGAGACAAAATCTAAGATACAACAACCACATCCAGGTACCCAGAAAGCGAAAGATTCTAAACAAGTGAACATGGACATGACATGAAAATGTAGGAAAACAAAATTAAGGTACATACCATGCAACAAAGTAGAGAGACTCCCTTGAGTGTAGTAATCATAGACCATGAGTTTCTCATCTTTGGAATAGTAATACCCCTTTAACTGAACCACATTCTCGTGTTTCAGATTCCCCACAATCTCCATGTGTTGCTCAAAGTCTTTCTTTCCAGCAGCCACTTCCTTCAACCTCTTCACAACGACAGTGGTAGCATCCTCCAACGCAGCCTTATATGCAGCACCAAACGTCCCCTTCCCCAGTACCTCAGCAGAAGCCCTCAACAAATCCTCCAAATCAAACGCATAGCTACACCCCTCAAAGAAAAAGATTTTATTATTCGCATCAAGGTCCCTGGACACTACTTTTTCCGGAGACATATCTCCCTTCAGCAACTTCCGAGCAAAGGAATCCCCTTTCTTCTTTCTGGACCAGCACACGAAGATAAAAACAAGGAACATTGCAAGAGCAACAGAAGCAGCGGCAACAACAACCCAAAACAGCGCTGTTTCACGGTGTTTCGCAGATTTGGAATGTGAAACTGTCTGGAGAGAGACATTGTTGTTTCCTACGAAAGCAGAGTCGGGAAACCTGTGGAGAGAGAGAGGGATTTGGCCAGAAAGCGAGTTGTTGGCGAGGTTGATGGAAGTTAGGTGAGTCAAACGGGAGAGGGAGAGAGGAACGGTGCCGGTGAAACAGTTATTGGAGAGGTCGAGAACAGAGAGGTTCCTCCAGGTAGAAAAGTCAGGTAAGGGACCAGAGAAATTGTTGAACTGAAGGTAGAGAAAGGAAAGGTTGGAGAGGTTGGAGAAATCAGAGGGAAGAGGACCAATTATGGAGTTAGATCTGAGACTGAGTGTCTGCAAGAACGTGACACGGCTTAACGTATTGGGAGGAATGGTTCCGTGAAAGCCGAAGCCTGGTAAATGAATGGCTATAACTCGTGAGTGGTCGGAGTTACAGGTTACACCGGTCCAAGAGGTACAAGGAGAAGAGGTTGCGTTCCAATTGAGGGGTCGTGAAGGAGCCAACTTTTCCACCAAATGAAGCAGTGCTTGCTTGTCCTCTGTGAGTTCTGCATTGGGTCGGGAGAGACAGAGGGAAAACAGAGAAAGCAGAGACACCAAACAGAAAATGCGTTGCATTTTCCGGCAGAGTACCAGGTCGTGAAATTCTCACTCTCAGATGAACCACCACTGCGGTGCTTCTGGCAGACAAAGACACCAACAACAATGTCGTAGAAAAAAAGAGAGGGAAAAGAATGAAATCAGAAGCGGACACTGAGAAACTTGCACTGAAAAATGTGCCTGCAGATACTGCCAAGGTTGTTTTCGTTAAAGTCAAATGAGGTGGTCGGTAATTTGTTCAGCTGTAAATTTTAATTTTTTTTTTTTAATGATGGAAAGGGTGAAAGGGTTACTATTATTATTTTGTACCGAAGATGGTAATATTTATTAGAATGGAAGGGGAGTAGGAGGCAGAATTATGTTTACTTTTCGTTTTGTCTTATTGTTACTCAAAAGTCATCCTTTAGAGGCATTGGCATTTCCAAAAGGGGTGAACCGAAAATGAGAGAAAGGAAATAAAAAAACGTACCAGTTATGATTCGTGATTGGTAAAAGGTGCAGCATCCAATGCAGAACTCACAGTGAAAGTAATGGAAATCACGTTGCCATTTTTGCAGCGTTTTCTGTGAAAAGATGCAAAACAAAACTGTGTAGAGATGAATGTTTTTTAACTGTTATGTTGCACATCTAAGTTGCTGTAACTGAATTTCAGCCTATCTATTGAATGATATGTCTATAAAAAAAATAAATTTCCTTCTCTCAACTATTTTTTATTTATATATGGTCTTCTAAATCACACTTGAAAGATATCTTTATAAACTTTTTGAATGAAGTGTATCAGTATTTACGTCAGACTTTCTACCATTGGTGATCCAAGAATGAAATGTATTTCAAGTACAAGTTCTAATAGTTAACCTCTAAGTTCTGATAATAATAATAATTAGATTATCATATTTTTGACTCGAACAAAAACTCGCTCTTCTTTTTCTTGTGTCTAAATGAAAATGGAAGCAGAGATGTTTTCTTTTTTAATCTTTTAGAAGTGAGTTTTAAACTTAATTCAATTTTACAAAATTAGCTTGGAAGGTGAGGATTGTCATTACCGGTCCAATATCGAATAGAACAAAATGTTTAAAAAAGTTTATAAGATGAGGTCTAAACTTATTCTAATACCATATTAATATGTTATGAATTAAACTTATCTCTAATCGATATAAGATTTTCACCGATTGATACCAGAAATAATGACCGACCTCCAAAAAATAAAGCTGGTGGAGGAATAACGCTCCTCTCACATCTTCTTCACTCACCTATGCAAATGCAAGCATAAAGATTTCAAGAACAAAATAAAAACTAAAAAAACAAATGTCACATGTTAAGCCACTTCTATTATGTTTGAGCAAGAAAGAGAGTTGATGTGATGGGGAAGGGTGAAGAATCATGGGGTTGTGATGACACTTTATAGTATTTTCTGACAACCTACAACCCAAAACCTAACTAACTAATCAATTGAAAAAAAAAATCATCTTTTGTGAGAGGGAAGTTTTTATTCCAATCCTATATCCAATGAATTAGAAATTTTCTGATTTGTTTCTAATCTTCTGGATTAAAAATCATTATTATTTTTAAATAACGACAATCTTTAATTATTTTTATTTCATTTAAATAATATTTTGTTAAATATTTTACTTTAATTTGTATATGTTTTATCTAAATTAAGGATACTTATGCAAAATAATAAATTATATTATTATTTTATAAACAGATCATTTGACTTATAAATAAAACAAATTATTTAAATCAAAATTACAAAAGATAAATATTTAAATATTTTGCAACATTATTTAATTTTTAATATAATCATCGTTTAGTTATTTTTTACAAACTTCAATTAAATATTTTTTTATAACATTAATCCTATAATTTAATTATATTTGTTGGTTATTATTAAAATCGTTAACTTGTAAGACTGAGTTTAAATAAATAAAAACATGGAAGACTATCTTGATTAGATGATCGAAGTCATATACTAATGTGTCAAAAGATTAATTGCGATAAACTGAATTTGAGCATATCTATATACTAACATCTCTTATAACATAAATTAATTACCTTCTCTCCTCTTATTTATTGGTTTTCTAATTCATATTTATAATAATTTGTATATTCTCTCTATATATTATATATATATATATATATATATATATATATATATATATATATATATATATATAATTACAGGTTAGGATTTAATTTGATTAATTTTTAAAGTAAAGATTGTGAAATAATTAAACTAACTCAAGACAATTTTTATGAATAGATTCATACTTTTAATACTTCAAAGTGAACCAGTATTAAGAAAGTTCTAATAGTATTTACTATTTTTAAATTTACATTTTAATATTTCCAAGTGAATCAGTATTAATAAAGTTCTAATAGTATTTAATATTTTTAAATTTAAATGATCAAGATATTAGAAGAATTGAGAGTTCTAAGTCGCCTTTCCATTCTTCACCCGGCTTCAGGGTGATTGGGTTTTCAAGTGCTGCACCATCGACGCAGAGCATTTCCTGATACTCTTTATCTCCTAAATCTGCTATGAACTTCGACTTTTTGTCCCAAGGATTCCAAACAACTGTTCAATAACAAAATGTCATATGATTTGTTAGCATATGTAAAAAAAAATCCATCAATATTAGTTATTTCTTAGGTTTTAAAAGGAAACTCACCCGTATCAGGAAGTCCATCCTTTCTTATTATAACTGTTCTCTTCTTGTAATGATCCCGAACAGCTAACACATTGTTAGAATCGGTATAAACCCTGTCAACCTATAAGATGGAGCCAGTAACATTAACAAACAAATTAAATCTTTGGTGAGCAGAATAACTCTGACTAAAAAAATAAATATGATAATAATTGTCTCACTTCTGATTCAAATGTCAAAGAAGCTCCTTGTTCTGTAAATCGTTGTTTCTGCAATAGGTTATCGAGATAGTATTGCGTTTCCAACCCTTCTATCCTCACCTCACTGTCAACAATTAACTAACTAGCACGGGTGAGTGAGTGAGTGATGTTTAGTCATAGTAAAGTTTTCGTAAAATTAAATCATAAATTAGAATCACAATTAATAGTAAGAAATTTAAATGAGTAATATGAAAAAGTCCAAATTAACTATACAATTTATTTCATTTTATATCTGTTTTAAAAAGTTTTTAGAAGGTTTGGGATATTTACAAATTATACCCACCAAATATCTGACACTGACAAATATGTATGATAGACGATGCGGAAACTGAAATTCTTGCAATCTACATTTCTGATGCGTGATGTCAAACTCAGGATGCCCAGTGCTGTCAAAGAAATCCTTAGGCGAAACTCGAAGCTGAATAGGATAATGCAAAGTGATATTCAGTACTTCAAACTATAAAGAAATATATAGATATATTCTGTGAGAAAATGTTAAATATACATTTGGGTACCTATGTGGCCATATTTTTGCATCTTCTTTAGATGGTTTTAAGAACAAATCAACGTACACTTTTGCACTGAAATCACCTGAAAGGTGTGGAGGATTTTCTTCGATAACCCAGATCCTGTTTCTGACAAATCCATGATCCTCCCGTGTTTCATTGTTTTTGAACTACACAAAAATCACACCAATTTTTTTTTTTTGTTATCCACGAGTAAATGCAACATTGTGAAATACAACTAAAATTTAAAATAAATCATTCATACCTCTGGAAAACAGATTGGAATTCCTCCTCTCACAGCTGTGGGAGGATTAAAGATGGCCTTAAAATAAAAAGAAAATTAATAAATAGAAGAATTCAAAAATGAATTCAAGATTCATATACAGAATCTGAACTAACATTAAAATTAAAATATGAAATACATTGACTAAGACAGAGATGAGATAAGTACTTTCTTGCTTAAGAAGAGTAACTCTCCAGTTCGTTTTGTTTTCCAAGAAATCACTTGAGCTCCTAACAAACTAACAGTTGCAGAAGCATCATTATTTCGGAGAATGAGTTGGGATATTCCATTCTTGTCTTTGACGAGTTCAACTGAAGATTGAAGAGGATTCTTATCAGCTTTGTGTGGATATGGTGGTGGTCTTTTACCTGCTCCAGAAGTAGGAGCTGAAGCATTCATCTCCAATCTCGAAACACTATTTATGTGTGACCCAAGAAGGAATGAGATGAAAAAGAGCGAAGAATCATGGTTTTGCGATGACACTTATAGTATTTTCTGGGAACCTAAAACCCAAAACCTCAACTAACTAACCAACTAAAAGAAATATTTTGGATTGGGAGGTTTTTATTTCGATCCGAGATCCAATAAATTAGAAACTGTTTCTCATAATTAAAAATCATTATTTTTTTTCTGAAATAATAATAATTTTTAATTATTTTTATTTCATTTGATAATATTTTTTTAAATATTTTAATAGTAGTTGATTTCTAATTTTAGTTACACTATTAGAATATTTAAATAAAAGATTAATATAACTTTTTAAATACAATTAATCTTGTATGTTTGAAATAAGTAACAACCAGAGATAGATTAAGAAGTAAGAAGTAAAAAGTAAAAACAATTTACATGTTAAATATCCTTCACAGTCACCAACATTTTATATGTAATAGACTATATAATCAATTATACCAAATATCTATTACCAATATACTTTGTTATAAAATTTTTCTTTATATTTAGGTATATAAAGCATAATTATGTTGTTTTAAAATTTATTTCTAATATAATCGATAATTATTTTATTATTTTTCTAAGAAAAATATTTTTATTATAATAAAGTAAAATAAATTAATTTTAATTTTAGTATTTTATGAAGGAATGCTGTTTTAAAATATATTTTTCTAAGATTTCATAATATTTTTTACTTTAATTTAAAATCTATTAACTTGTAAATCATAATTTTTTAAAAATACTTTTATGGTACATTATTTTACTGAATTATAAACATTGTGTTTAGAAACAAACCAATTAAAAAATAATCAAAATTCAATATAAGTTTAAAATCGCATTTATGTTTCAAAGAAGTTTATTTTAATTTCCAGTTTAACATTTTAGAATCGTTTCAGTTGTTTAAATATTGTACATTGTTTATTACTTACAAGGGAAAAGCGTAATATATTTGATTTGGTTGATGTTTACACAATTTATTTAACACATGCCTGGTAAGAGGTGGATGTTGCGTTCCTAAAGAAAAACAAATACTAAAATATTTTAAAATAGAATAAAAATGATTAATTTTAATGTTTTCATTTTGAAGTATATGTAGAATTACACATATGTACACATATAATTTGTTACTATTAGTATTTATACCATAATGTATAAATATAATAAAACTACACTTATGCTTCACTTTGGCGTTGTAAAAACATAAATACTCATTTGTGTTTTATAATTTGAAAATAAAAATGAAAGAAAGAAATTTGCTAATACATACAAACAAATTATTGAAAAAACAAAATATTTATTATTAGTCAAATGAATATTAAAAATTTTCAATAAAATGACATAATTAATCTAAACCAAATTACAATAGTCACTTTGGTTTGTTTTTTTTTTCTCATCTCGGAACCCGTAATTCTTATGTTAGTTTGAATATGTTTATCTAAAAACCGAATTAAAGATCCTTATTCAAAATAATAAATTATTATTTAATAAGTGGATCATTTGACTTATAAATAAAACTAATTATTTAAATTGAATTCACAAATGATAAATATTTAAATATTTTGAAACATTATTTTTTAACATAAACATAGTTTAGTTTTTTTCTACAAACTTCAATTAAATATATTTTTATAACATTAATCCTATAATTTAATTATATTTATTGGTTATTGTTAAAATCAATATATTTTGTTAAGAAATTTGATTCAACAAATCTTATCCAGTATTGTTAACTTGAGAATGAGTTTAAATAAATAAAAACTTCAAAGTTTCTAATGAAAAATAAACCACTTTTAAATAATAATAAATTTGTCACATAAATTACTTAAATTAACTTAGTATTATACAAAATAATTACAATAACGTACAGGTGTCCAACAATTAAAGACATGGGATTAGTTAAATCACACATTGATATCCTGAAGGTATCAAAACATAAGGCAAATACTTTATTGTACGCCCTAAAGGATGTAAGTTATATATTTTCAAACAAAAAAAATAAAATTCACACATTCTTGGCCTGAACTTAACCCACAAAATATCCACAAAATGTTTCAGCTTGAAACAATGCAAAATAATTCGGTGGTTGACTAGACTATTCTCTTATTGTTTGTAGTGAGTATACACACTACATGCATGTATAAAAAGAGTACTGCATGTAAATAATAAGCTATAAAAGGAATAAGTTCAACAATAATTTACATCATACCTCAATTATACTTAAAACCGAAAAAGAACATGGCAATGTCTTAAATAATATAACATATAATTCAAAGAAAAAATAACTGAACTAGGCCAGAGGTATGATGTGTTAAGTCTAATCTACTTACGACCAACCCTAAAATCAAGTGTGGATTCAACATGTATATCTCAAGTCTAGTTAAAAAAAAAAAAAATCTTACATTTTAGTTGCTATACTTTCTTACATTTTTCCCATATGGTGTGTTAAGTTTAACAAAGATGGGCAAGAGCTATTTATATTACACGATTAAATGGAGAAAGAACAATTTCTCAAAATCACACAAACATGACCAATTTCTCAATACCTTGGACCATTCTGAGGAGCATGCTGGTACCTCATGTCACAGCCATACTACAAACAAACAGCCTGCATTCAAATGGAAGAATCAACAGCTGGTTGAATTTATCATAATGGAATCACCTGAGACAAAAATGATGATAGAGGATGGAACAGGTTTCTGTTTGCTATAGATCCTTCTGTCACTCTATTTGTCATTGGAAAGTCGTCATACTGCCACACAAATTGCCCCTGAAAGATGGGACGAAAACAATAAACAATAACTAAATCCATCATACGCTGTTTGTAACACTTATCCCCGTCCACCTTAAAAGCCCGTTACTTTTGATAACGCCTGGAACAACTGGGCCAATTTGTGTAGTATTACTCATTATTAATACTATACGATGTCTATATATAAGATAGATATGGTAACAAGAAATTTACCAGGGGACCAGGAGGAGCAGCAAAGTTTTGTTTCATCAATGTGCTGTACATCAAGCCCAATAAACCAAGATCCAATGCTTACATCATCGTGTACATATGTACGGAGCATAAAACTGCGAAGTAAACATTCCAAATTGATACAACACTTTAACTTCATGTTTGGATACTGACCTGACTAAAATCATATCCAAAAATTTAAAATCTGGAACAAACTATTTGCGGATTTGGCTTTCACCGTGAAAATTTGAATCAATCATGAAAGAATTGAATCTAATTCAAAGACGCAGTTAGATAATTATTACAAACACACACAAATGAAAACTATACCTGTTTATTGAAATAAACTGAGCCAATGATTTTGAAATGACATAGACCTCACCTGAAGCATGTCTAAAGTATCTGAATCAAAACAAGCATGGATTTGAATGTCAACAAAAAAAGTCCAATAAAAGGATGGGAGAAAAACAATTCAGGGATCTAATACATGATTTGGACAGTATATCTAACAGGTAAGCTTTGATAAGTCTTTTAAGAAACTATTTACAGACATTTTTTCTTATAAAAGTTGAGGAGTGTTATAATACTAAGTTGTTATGGTTTTCTTTAATCATTATAACTGTTTTTCTTCTCTCTTTTGTCTTATCATGAGTTTCTTCTAACTCATTAGACCAAACTCTAATCTTTTTGCAACACAGTAATTGTTACTCGTCCAACTAGTTTTAACCGATGGTGAAAATCTAACATGGTTTTCTTGACATATCATGTGAACGCAGAGTGTCCAATCACTATGCTAATTCATTAGGTTATTTCACTCATTTAAATATGTAAAAATTATCATCTTGAGGAAAAGAAAATTCCATCATTCAACTGAGACATGATGTTGGAAACCAGTTTATTTATCATTATTGATTACATTTCCACTGTTGCATAAGCTCATTAAGGAATCCTTTTCACCGGTAAACATCTTTTGATAAGGTATCAGTAGGTAGGTTAAATTTTTCTGAAAAAAAAAAGTGATAGCATCATATAGAACAGGAACTAAGAACAATTGGCAATGTCTTCCCAAAACCGTAATATTCTACAAAGAACTTTTAGCTTTGTATCAAAATCAATATCTCGTAAGAAAAGGAAATAAATAAAACTAACAGTTAAGTATGTATTAGTATTACTCACGATTTTCCATCACCAAATTTCCACCAGTCTGGCTCATGCCATTTATGTGTCCTATAAAACATGATTCGGACAGAATGAGAAAAGGGAAAAAATTCTAATACCATAATAAATTGTTCTTACTTCCTAATGAAGCATTATACTCACCGCTCAGAGAAAACTTTGCCTGATTTCATGCAACCAATATACACACGGGGCTTGTCCAAATGAGAAGCTAGCACTACTCCAAGGGAATCTGTAGAAGAAATAATTTCACACACAGTCACACAGCAAAGGACCTACAACAGCTAAAAATACTAAATCCAATTGGCTTTATCACTTCTAAATCTTCACAACTATCTAGGAATTCAAGAAATTTATATAACTACACCGGTGGGGTTTCCGTTCATCATCAAATTATCGGTACCAATATTTTCTGTTGTTTGATTTTCATGAATGGTAAGTTCTGCAATGGAGCTATAGCAATATTATATTTGATATATTCCAATTATTAAAAACAGCCTTTTATGTGTGTGCATGAGATGCATGATGTATTATATTTTTCATTGCCAGACAGAATTAAGGACCACATACCGAGATTAACATAGACATCATCATTGACCTTAGCATAAAATTCAGCATCCCATTTGCCTACTGCATGAATGAAGAATGATTTTATCTTTTTTGCTTTTTCTTCAGGGGCCTCCACTTGATTACCCTGTGAAGTAAACAAAGCTACATGACATTATCATATTTACTTGTCACGTGTATTAAATTATATGTATATCACGTGATGCCTCAATAGTCCACAAAACAAGGGGTAAGAACAGAAGTTGGCCCAAAGACTTTATTAACTATACTTCAAAATTTTGAATTTAAAAGAAGTTTGAAGCCATAGTTTTATACCAAGCCCTTTACAATACAAAGTATATCTAAAATGCATGTGCCAAATGTGCGCATTCAGTCACCCCGGGAAAATTATAATATCTGTATTTTTCATCAAATATGGCTCGAATGAAATTATCATCATAAAAGGTAACATACAAGAATGACGAAATCATTGGTGTGACTGATTTCTGCTTCAATTTCTTTGTCCAAACTGTCTCCACCGTTTGCACTGCATCAAAAATGTTAAAAGTCAATCATTTGCAAAAATTGAATTTGAACCTCCAAAAATGTACCTTCTTCCTATTACAAATCGCACAATGATTCCTTTCTTATCAACCAGTTCTCTCCTAGCTATACCTGCAGAAAATAGGGTATCAATGAGCTTTGGCAAGGCTTTTAAAGACTACATTAATATAATTTGAAAGATTAAAAACAGAGCCATATTTATAGCAGAGAATTTCAAAAAACCAAATTATTAATGTGACTGCCTGAACACGGATCCAAACATGCTGACATTTATGAACCAAAATAAATTATAAAACCCATGAAGTGGTAAAAATAGGTTGTCAGATGATAGTATATTGCTTGAAACTGAAAAGTGATCAGCACCTGCTGTCAAACTTTTGAGTTCTGGCTTCATATGTTATTTATGTTGCCCAGTTGAAGGTCATATGACTCATTGCATTCAGTAACAATATTGGAAATGATAAAACAGAAGAAAGACCAAAAACAATAACATGATCATAGAAGGCGGAAACCAAACTACAAAATTGAAGTCTACAATAAATTTATTTGGCACATAGAAAGTGTTCCATCGAATAAAGCTGATAATGCCAATATGCAGAATCATGTAAAAGGAAATCAAAACAACGACAAAGGTACCTGCTGGCATCCAAGCCTTACGGATTGCATCTCGGTTTTTCCTCCGGCCAAAGGTTGTCATCACTCCAACTACTAAAAGTACTTTCTTTGTAGGATGTTTTTCATTATTTCCTAGCAAGCGCTTTGGAACAAAACCTTCCTGTCTAGCCGCAGCTAGTTCCGTCTCAAGGACAGACAACTTCTTACTTTGTTCCCTAAAAATAAGCGAACAACAGTCTTAGGTAGAGATTATTAGTAGCCAAATTTAAATTCAATAATCAAAATACGAAAATTACCTGCAGGCTATAACTTTCAGTGTATCATCAAGAGAAACGGCAGATTGACCCTGAAATCGGATGAACTATACTGCCTCATTGATATCCTAAGACGACAACTAAAAATTAAAAAGAGAAACACCACCAATCGCATCCACACACAGAAAAAGGCATGGTATGGTACAGCACACAATCATAAAAGAACATTCCAGTGTAAAATGTACGACAGGCCTTTGCAAACTTCAACGAAGAAAACTAACACCATACCTGACCAGTTCTTTTTTCAAGCTCTTCGACTAAATAAGCCCTACTTTCCGCCTCCTGAAATAGCCTGCGTATCACTCAATACATCAAAAACTCGAAACGCAATTCACAGTAGAAGATGAAAAGACAGATGATGAATAAGGAGAAGAAAACTTATAATAACAATTATAAAAACTTACTAACTAACTAACCTGGCGGCAACGTAAATGGTAGCCATGGTAGAAATCATGGCTAGCATGAGCGCAGAAACACGTGATCCAAAAGAATTACCAGAAAGCCGGTTCTGCGATCCCCGGCTACGCATTTCTTGTTCGTCGAAATTATCATCCAAATGTCAGATCCAGGAGAGAGAATATAAAGACGAATGTAACCGTTTGGTTGGGACTTGATTTTTCGAGTTTGAAATGTGAAAACGACGTTATAACCGCTTTTAATTTCAGGGTTTATGCAATGAAACTGTTCTTTTGGTTTCAGGTCACCAGAAGGTATCAAAATGCTGTTGGATTCAATGCCAAATGCAAGGGGGAAATACACTGTAATGTACCAAGGGTGGGTAACCTCACTTATTTTTTTTGAATTAAATATGTTTTTTTTATCTCAAATCTCAATAAATTTTGAAATTTTATATAAATCGAAATTTTTACTTTTAAAAATATGTAAATTTAATTATTTTTACCAAATTTTATTAAGTTTATTTGATATTTTAAATATATTTTATGATAATATTTGAGTTAACATTAAAGCGAAAATGTGTCAAACGGTATAAACAATTTAAATACTACCATGAAATATACTTTAAATGTTAAATAAACTTAACTAGATTTGGTTAAAATAACTAAATTTACGCATTTTTTAAAATAAAGAACTAAATTGGTCAAAAATTTTAAAAATAGAGAAATTCTAAATTTCACTAAAACTTAAAAGAACCAATATCATATTTAACTATACTTTTTTAAACGATAATAATATTTCCCTCCTTAGTTACTTTTTGTTTAAATTTATACAAATTTAATTCTTGACTTTATTTAAAGAGACTAAATTTATTTCATTGCTATTCCTTCCGATGTTATTAATGGATTTTCATCAAACCGGTAATTTATTGATTAATTTTGATCAAGTTACTTTCTTTAGTTTAACCTATTAAATAACTTTAATTTATATTTTCTTTTTGCATTTTTTATCCTCTCATATTTTTTTTTTCTATAGTATATTTGGTTTGATTTCAATTATGTGTATTGAAATATAATTTCCTTCAAAAATTTGAAAAAAAAAACAAAACTAATTTAGTGGGTCTAAAATTTACCGTATAACCATAGATATATCATAACTCTAGCCTTTTTTGTCATCGAAAATAAATAAAATAAAATTTTAATTAGGTTTCAAGTGTTTGAATAGAAAAATTGAATTTGCTTAACCTTGATGTATTGTAGCTTAATTATGAAGCTAAGAAAAAGAACGGAAAAAAGAAAATTTATATTGACTCGGTTTATACTTAAAAAAAACAAAGAATTGAAAATCTTATAGAACAATTGTAGAATTAATTTTGTTATTTCTAAATTTAAGATAAATATATATTTGGTAATCCAAATGAAATAAATAAATATTTAGTTTCTCAAATGTTGATATGTCATATTATAAACTTACAATTGCTTGAAATAAAAACAATGTTTGAGAGGGTTGTATTTATGTTATAAAGAAAAATTGCTTATTTTTTATCAAGTGTGATGCCAATTTTTTTCCCAATTTTACCAACAAAAAAAATGGCCAGTAGTGTCCATCAATCGATCAATTTAATCAAATACAAAGGGTTAAGTATGTTTTTAGTCCCTGAACTTTAATCCAAAATTGGAATTCGTCCCTAGCCAAAACTTTGATAAATTTTAGTCCCTAAATTTTAAAAATGAATGAATATAGTCATTTTAACCCAATTAGTTTGACTTTTTTGAATATGTCGAATGTGTTTCAGGTTAATATTGGAGTTGTTTCTGTCGTTTGACACATTCTCGGCTCAATATTTACTGAGAAATGCGTTCGAAACCTAAAAAAAAAGTTAACAAAATTGGGTTAAAAGGACTATATTCATTCATTTTTAAAGTTTAGGAACCAAAATTTATCAAAGTTTCGGCCAGACGAATTCCAATCTTGGGTCAAAGTTCAGGGATTAAAAATATACTTAACCCAAATACAAATAACCAAACTGAAAAATCCAAAATAAAATCAATAAAAAACCAAAAAAAAAAACGTTATATGTTTCATTGAATAAAATCAATTTTAGCTTTATGATTTCATATTAAAAACTAATCTAATTCAAATTAATTACTATAAATGTTCTATATATACATGTCCTGTTATTGAGAAATTAATTAACTAAAGTTGTTTATTAATTAGCTATATTTATTTAAGAATTTTCATGAGTTAGCCACTTTTTTCAGATTTTGTATTTACTTTTGAGATTATTGTCTTTAATGTACAATATTTGAATTTATATTTTAAACGATATCATGTTTTATATGGTAAATATTAAGTAAAAGAAAGTATTTTGAGTATGTAAAAAATACACGTGTCATTATTTTATTGTTTAAAATACACGTGACATGGATTGTGCTCATTGGATGTCATTATTTTTATTTATTTAATAAATGAAAATATTTCTAATAGGATTACATAAAAAAAAATTATTCTAAAATATATTCTGATAGGAATTGAATATTCCCAGTTACATTTTAGTTTTCATATGGCTACATGGCAGACATAGAAAGGGTATAATTGGTGTTGTGTAACCATTGTCTTTCACAGGGTAATCCTATTCGAATCTCTCATGATCTCATTCATATCTTTTAGATTAACACACGTAATAAAATTATTAACTCTAAAAATACATAATTTTGAATTAAATAAAAGCATATAAATCTTTGAACATATTAAACTGAAAGAATTTATGAAAAATTACAAAGGCAAGTGATAATGCAAAAGCACTTTAAATAACAGTAGTGCTTTCTCTTGATGCGAGCTTATAAAAAGGGCTTGTTCCCTCAGTCTCTGTGTGAACATTTTTCTCGACAGTACTAAGATTAAGGTTCTCATCTCACTCATGTCATTGTTTGGTCTTCGAGTGTGTTTGAAGGTTTGGAACAAGATTTGCATGGTGAATGAGCAATGAAGAGAAGTCGGTAAGAGAGAGCTTTCTTTGGTCCACTAACACGTGGTAATAAGATTCAATTAGCTGCCGACTCATTCATCCAAATATTGATAGAGTGAACGAAACACTCACACAGTAGATGAATGAATGATGCGGGAGACAAATTGAATCTTATGCTTCATGTATTTGGACTGAAGGGAGCTCCCTTTTTTTCTTTTTCTTTTTCATTCGTCCTTCAATTCTCTATGATTTTTTTTTTCTTCTAATAGAGGTTGGAAGTCTCACATCGACTAAAATAAAACAATTTTATAGTATATAGTCAGAACAAACCTCACCTTATAAGTCAGTTTTGTAGGGTTGAGTTAGACTTAAAGTCCACTTCTAACATGGTATCAGAGCCTGGTTAGAGTCTATCTTATCAAACTTCATCTTGCAAGCCAATTTTGTGGGGTTGAGTTAGATTTTAAAGTCGACTTCTAACAATAGATATTAAGTTAAAGTTATCACATACTTCTTTCTCTTTGGATTCAATTCAATTTCACAGGGTGAGTAATTACAATCTTTGATGTAGTCGTTGTTATAAATATTTTTAAATAATTGATATCAGGTTAAGGATCTAATTCAGCTGGTTGAAACAATTTTTTAGCAAAATTATGTTATTACAAAGAGGCAAGATAATAATGATCGGTGTTAAGTTAGAGTTGAAACTTAGATTCTCAACTAATGGAAATATACTATGTTATCTTTTTTCTGAAGAGTAACGTTGCATCTTTCTAATTTTAATTTTAACTGATAGAATAACAAAACAAACTTTCAGGATGTCACCCTATTTAAGAAGTTGTTGTGAATATTGATTTGGATTTGCTGAATTGAGTTTGATTATGGTTATGGTGTGTATGAAAGTTTTCAATCTTTACTTGAAGAGTGGAATGCAGATGAAGCTGTAATGCAAAGCATGACTCCGACAAAATAAACTGATGTGAAAGAATATTGTCAATGAAAGATTTAATGGCACTTCATTTGCTTGGTGGGGGAGATTGAAGGACGCAAATTACTTTTTTTTTTCTTTGTTAATTATTTTCTAATTGTAATTTTTGATTTATGTATTATAAATGTATAAATGTAAGTGACTAGTCATTTTATAAGTTATTGCTATTGTTTCATTATTACTTTCAATGTATTAAATTCCTTGTGTAATTCCTTAGTAATCGATTATTTATTTTATTTATGAAATAAAATGTTTTATATTTCTGATAAAAAATATACTGTTTAATACACAAATAAAAAGGATTAGAAAAATTAAAATGTTTACTCAAAAATATATATGACATACAAAAATTATATATAAATCATATGATAACATGTCTTAATCTGGAAAAAGGTAACAGTGGCCATTTTCAATTATGCAGAATCTAACATCACTTTATCCATCATATGATGATACTGATAACTGCTCTATCTTTAGCAAACACAAGATTTAACTAAAGTTGTTTGTCATTAATTGGCAATTAGTTATCATGTCAGACTAATTAAAAAAGAAATCAAATACCCGAATTTCGTAGTGCTGATCACCTAGTGAAGCATGGCCAGTTTAATATAGAGAGTGGTGTTTGAGATTTGACAATGGAATTTTGCATTACGTTTCGAAATATACTTAATTTAGGTAAAGTTTGATTTCCCTTTATTCTCATGGGCCTAGATGTTTCCAACCCATATGGAAAAGTATAAAGAGTTAGTGAAGTGGATTTGTTTGTTATCATCATAAAAGTCTTCTCCATCATCATCTCAAGATATGGAAATAAATAAAGCGTTAAATATATATATATATATATATATATATATATATTCATGTTTTATAATAGTATTTGATATGTTTACATCGTTTGACATATTTTCATTTCAATGTTGATTGAGAAACATATTTGAAACATCAAATAAATTTTACAAAATTTGATTAAAATGTCTAAATTCACATATTTTTAAAGATAAAAAAACTAAATTAATCCAAAAATTCGAAGAGAATCTAATTCCAATTTTTACTAAAAGTTAAGAAAAAAAACATGATTTAATCCATAAATAAGTCATCATAATCCACTTGCGAATCTATGTGCTATAATATGCAAACAATATTAAAAAGAATAATAATATTTTGACTCACTTTTAATTTATCATTTTAATCATTTTTTAATTATCTATTTTGATTTTTTGTAATGATGTGATACGATAATTGAAGGGTAATTAAAATAATAGATTAAAAGTGAGTCAAAATATTATTAATTGGTTGATACATAAGGCAGCTCAAAGATCTAAGAACTGAGGTTGTGAACTGCATGTTTTGTGTAATGCTCCTGCAAGGAGTTTAATTTTATCTGAGTTGATTTGACAATAAGTAACATTATCACCACCTTCTTTTCTTTACTAGTGGAGAACATGCGTATGGTCTCACGATTTGGTATTTAATTTCTAAAATTAGTTAATGGCATTAATTGGTTATCTCTCAAATCAATGTTCAAGATGCTTCCACCAAGGCATATGTTCGGTTTGCAACATCTGGTTTGTTTATTGTTTGAAAGAAAAACAGCACTTGCTGTGGAACATTTAGTTTGTCAACTGTTTGAAGGAAAAACAGCATTTTGTGTAGTTCGGATTTAGAAATGTTTGGTCAGGTTTTTACTTATAAGGAGGAAGAAATAAGAAAACAATGTGGGATCACACATGTTATAACGAGTGCATGATCAAACCTCAACCCCACAAATCAATGGACTCCTTAGTGGAGAGAGACGATGAGAAGAAAATATAATTTTTTCCAATAACGATGAGAACACAAATGTTAGTGAACAACTTCTTTTTTTTCTCCATTTTTTCTCTATTCTTTTGAACACTAAAAAAATAAAAATATTTTTGATATATGTTCCTTCGTATTCAATAGTTACAAATGAATTAATTAGAAGTTAATATGAATTAAAAATTAAAGCAGTGAAAGAATTTAAGCAGTGATTTCTTAAAAATTAAAAAAACATTTTTAAAGTATACAATAAAAGGAACTATTAGTGCAAATATTACATTTGAAAATCCGATTTCACTGTTAAAGAAACTCCACTCCTAACGCAACAGAAGATATAATGTCATCTTCAGGGGGCATGCAGAATATTAGGAGGGAATAAAGCAAGTATTTGGGTGTACAAGGGTTCTTCTTATCTTCAACATCAAGCGAACACAAACAGGTTTAAGGATCAACATTCATTTTTCACACCTGACAAATGATGTAATCCATGATGTAATGTAAACATGCATGTAGTTGATATTAATAATTTAGACACACATCAATCACTTTTGATGGTTACATTACATAGTCCTTTACATCAATATCTTTATATATATAAAAGAAGGGAATTTGTATCTGACGCCATACAATGTATTAGCACACGAGAAATAGAAAAACACATTAATCCAAGGGGGCTTGGGCAAAAATATATTCCATGGATGATTGAATGATTGCATGGTCGAAGGCAACAATTAGTGGTATAATTGAAAGTTTTAAAGTTTAAATGTTTCACCAAAAAAATCAATCCTGGGAGAGAAGTAGAAGACAAGATATTATAATTAAACCAAAATTCAACAGGGAGGAAAGAGAAGCTGTCTTCCTTAAAGAGAAAAAAGAAATCTAGAGGTGATTTCCTGTCAAATATAGCAGATATGGATGGTGCCAAAATAACCCCATCTTAAAGACAGATAATTTGGAGGCATTTGAATACCTTCTTTTCAATTTTCTAATCATTTTACCTTATTCTCAGGTCTGTTGCTTCACACGCCATATCCTGCTGCTGCTATAGGGCTCGACAAGATAACATTATCAATTATTGCAGGGAATCCATAAAACGAAAGGTATCACATATTTACCCTATCTTTTCCAAGATCACAACGGGCTAAAAACTGTTACCATGACAACAGAGGGTATTGTTGATACTGAATCTGCTATGCATCTTAGACAGGTTCATACAGGCCTAAGACATGTCCATCAATGCACCGCATAGCTGCAACCTGATCACAGGTAAATCACATCAGACTTTGGTCAAGTCCTCTTCAGTTGTATGAAAGCTATGAGTGAATCACAATACCTTTCCATGGATCTCATATTTGATGGGCCCATCGAGTTCAGCCCCTAACGCCATTAATTTAGTTACTGTACTGTTCATGTCAGTCACCGTAAAAGACAAAAGGGAGGAGTACGCTTTCTGCGCGGTGGCTTGATCACTGTGAAATTGAAAATGAATCAGCAGGTCACCACTCCATCCAATATTCAAAACCAAACATTTCTTTGAAAACATAATAATTTGGACCACCAGAAAAACCTTCGAAAATTAAGAAAAAAATAATAATAACAAATCAAGAAACTAATCACGTTATTATTAGTAGGTTTCTCGGGCATATTAGAGTTAATTAAAGAACCATGCACATTGTGGTCGTCATTAATTACGGCAATTAGCAATGAACAATCATCGAACACATGGTGGGCATGAGAAGAGAAGAGAAGAGAAAGTACTGGGAAGAATGCATGAGGGCAAGCTTGAGAGAACCAGATTGAAGTTCGGCCCAACGGAGAGAGCACACGTTGATGGTGAAGTCCAAGCCTTCGGAGTAGAAGCGTGCGGCTTTTGGAACATCCTTGTGTAGTTGTAATATCCACCTGAACGACGCTGCCATCAGGGACGCCGTCTGCGTTTCGCTCTTCTTCGTAGACACACGTGCGCTCAATTGGATTTCAAGGTTCGGGCCTGCTGAATTTGGCCCATTTAATTCTTTTTCTTGACGGATATCACCGGAACGGAACCTCTTCATATTTGCGATCTAATTACATAATTAGCTTCTATTTTACGTTATTCTTTGTCAATTAATGTGAAAAATTATTTTAAGATATATTTTCATCGCATATCTCGTAAGTTTAAATACTTTGGTGTATAAAAAAATTGAACTTAAACCAGGTGCACACTTAAGAGAAAAAAGTAGTACAGTTGCTTATAATGAACCCAACTACTACTTCTATGAAATCACTTCGTTAAATAAAAAGAATTTCGACAATCTTCACGTGTTTTCTGTCCTTACTTACAAGATCCTTTTCAAAAAATTCTTTGTCCTTTTTTATAAATCCCAATTATAATTAAATGATACATTAATTATTTTCCCCTCTATAACTACTTTATTTTTAAACACTATAAGAGGGAGTATTTTTACTAATAAAATAATTAACATCGATGATGCCCAGGTCAATACATATATAGTCATGGATTAACCATATTTTATGAATCCCCTATTCATGGTTGGTACTGATAAGTACAATTTTTTTGCCATGTGTGGTTTAAACTTACTAACGCGTCACAAGATCAAATTCGGGTCCAGTCGTGTCATAACAATGAGAAGAATACAAAAAACTATCCAAAATTGTATATTTGTTTTTCACTTCTCAAAATCGACTGGATTCTTTTTTTCGCTACATGACATGACAACATCTACAGTAGTATATAGAAAATAAACCCCCAAAGGAAAATTATGTTACAGATACAAAGTGAAAATTATGAACAACGCAAAAAATTGCACGTGAAAGGAAAAGACGAGGGAAGTGCAATGACCAGCATGCAAATTCTTCACCGACTTATTACCTTAGCCTGAATTCTCCAACATGTTAAATGTTTATGCTAAAGCACCTCTAAAAGGACCCTTTCAAGGCTTTTAAACGCGATCGCTGCCCCTTGGACCTAGCTTCAAGAAGCTTCGCCTTCAAAGTATTGTTCTCCTTTGATCCTGAAGGCACTTTGGAAGCCTCCGATACGTCAAGGTCTTGGGATCCAAGTTTTGCCATCCACTGCTTCACAGGGCTTGCCTGATTCCTCCATCCAGCATTGCTGCAGGAAGCCTCGCCATAGTTATTCTCAGCATGCATATTGCCACCTTCTGATGCCATAAGTTGACCTCTTATCAGATTATCGATAATGTGATTTTTACTGGAGCTGTGCAATTCAGTGGGGTTCATCTTTCTTTCAGAATCATCATCTTCGTTGATCTCAAAGTGTTCGCATTTTTCAGATAAAGTTCCTTCAACTGCCTTGGTATCTGTGGTCTTCCCCTTATCTGCATCAATTGAATGGGACTTCTTATGTGAATCAGATGACATGGCCCACGCCATCTGTTCTTCAAACTTCACTTGCAAGCTAGATGGGCTACGATGTTTTAACCCTTCTCGTGGTATTGGTTTTTTCTTCGTGTGGTTGGTTTTCAATGTATCCTCAAAATGTTTGTCGACAGCCTCTTCTTCATGTACCTTAGATCCCTTGTTGCTTGGCTTGTTCAACTCAAAACAATTTGAATCACTTCCCACGGAATCATCGTCATCACCCCCCACCTGCGGTGCACTGACAGCATCGTTCAGTGGTACAGATTCCAAGGAATTACGGCGATTCCTTACCACTATATTTTCTGTACTTCGACTATTTTGTTTAGCTCTAAGAAAAGTCTCTATTTCAAGGCTTAGTTTATCGACTATGGACTTATCCATAAACCCATTCTGAGCTGCTTCCAGCTGCATCTGCATACGTTCATCCAGCCATGATTCAGATATGTGAAGAATCAAACGATCGTGATCAGCCCTTTGAATCCAGTCCTTATCAGACTTGTGATTCAGACTATGCACCTCTCGTTCATATTCATTTATTCCCCTAGCAAATTCATCACAGAGCTCCTCCAATAGTTTTCTTCTTGTTCTCTCTTGATCCAATTCTTTTAGAGCGTTAGTAAGAGAGGACTTCACTTCAGAGAGATCTCGAGCTAATTTCCGGTGTATACTCTCTGACCGTTTCCTTAATTTCCTCTCATCCTCAAGTTCATCCCTCACGGATTGCACGGCAGCGTGGAGTCGATCCTGCTCCTTACTCTTCCGAACCAATTTATCCTCTGCAATTTGTTTCATCAGATCATCAACCTCATGTCGATCTGCTTGTCGGTCTCGAAGCAACTCTTTGATCCTGATACGCGAATGATCTAGCTCTGATTTTAATGCTTTTATCAATGAAATGTTAGAAGCATGTTGTTCTTCCAAGCTCCATATTCTGTTTAGCACTTTTAGAAGCTCTGTAGATGTTTTCAGACTATAATGTGGCTCACCAATCCTTCCCTTAAATTCCAAGGAACTAGAAGGAGTGGCTCCAGGATTATAGGGTGTCATCTGCAAAGCATTCAATAAAATATTGGATTCATCCAACAATAAACAACCTTTCACTAGTTTAAGGATAAGCATTGACAACGCTTTGCATCAAACAGACAATGAAGGACGAACCTAGTATTCCCAGAAAATATTTTACAATACACTCTGGAACAAGAAGGTAATTAAAAAATAAACCTACAAAAACAGTGACTCAAACTCTGAAATTGTTTCATTCTTTAAGCAATCTTCACTATTATTACGATTCTTTTATTATGGATATTATTCTAACTGATTATTTTGGCAGCAAACTATACAGATACATATTATGGTTGGGGTCAAGGTTGATGCTTACCTCCATGGAACTACCATAACTTGCAGGAGATAAAGGTTGCAGTGCATGATTATTTCTCTCAATTGCTCGATGCTGATGCTGCTGCATCAAGGATGCAGCAATATGCCTCCTCAAACTGCTGGCGCTAGCTGGCTGATAAAAGAACAGAAAATTATAATTTTAAACGACATCTAGATTTGTCTCTATGGAATCGTTAACAATGTCTATGAGAATTTCTACCTCCAATACAGGCACGAGGTTAAAGACAGTGCATGACTTCACACTAAACATGTCTCGATGCTCATGGACGCTAAGATCTAAACATGACCATCCACAAAATAAAAGAAATTGAAAACAGGTAGTGAACAAAGGCCACATGAAAGAGATCATTCAGCCAAATACAGATACATAAACAACGAAGGAAGAGAAATTTCGAAAGGAAAATGGCCGTCAAAAGGAAGGACAAGCATAAAACGGGAAAATTAATCACGGGTATCAAAATCAACCCAAACTAGATTCGCTATGCCCTTCAAAAACCAGACAGTAAGGAAACATTTTAATAAAGAACAAATTGCAGATGCTGAAAGAACATTTCAGGAATAACAATAATAATAATAATAATAAGTCAAGTCAACTTATGGGAAATTAAAAACAACAAAAGAAAACTAGTATTACAGCCTAACCTGGTAGCTAAGTATACATAACATAAACCCTCGAAAGACAAAATCCCAAACAAACGAAGGAACGACAAAGATACGAAGCAGAAAGAAAAAAAAAACAGAGGGCACCTGATCAGGGGAACTGGGAGAGGCATCGGCCAAGAAGTTGGAGATGTGGAGAGCCTTGTCCTTGTGGAGGATGTAATGATGGCGGCGATGTCTGGGATCGGGAGCGGCGGCGGCGGCGGCGGCAGGAGGTGGAGCGTGATTAGCAGCAGAACGATGCATTTGAAAGAGTGGGAAAGAGTGGTTGAATTCCCAGAGCGCTGCGGCGAGCTTCCTAGAAGAAAGAGAATGGTCCCGAATGTGTTTGTTAGTGTGAGTGAGGGAGAGCCAAGAGGGGAATGGAGTAGAGGGGCCCCTGCTTTTCCCTACCAAAACCCCTCGCCTCAACTTTTCTCCTAATTTTTCCTCCTTTTCCGCTTCTTCTTCCTCGCTTTTCATCTCTCTCTTCCTTTATTTATGCCTTCTCTCTTCTCTCTCATCCACCCCCAACCTTTTTATCTCCCATTTATTATTTTCTTTCCCTTTTTGTTGCCTCCTTAATAATACACTACACTCCCTGCTTCTTCTCTACTGCTATGTCTGCCTTCCAACTTTAACGTTTCTTCTTAATTCGTTGGAGTCTCTACTTCCATGTTTCGAAAGAAGAAAAAGGTGTTTCAAAACGTGAAAGCAACATTTTTTTCTATTGTATTTTTCTTCTTTATCACCACAATTAAGTGTTACGCAAAAAATGATCGATGTCAATGAATCAAAGATCTCGTATATTAGCTACCGCACCGGCGAATTCAACAGTTTTAATTAACCGCAGATATGAGCAGGAGTAGTTTTTTTTTTTTTTTTTCTTGCTAGAGATGAGTGATCGTACAGATTTTTTTTAAGCAAGGGAATCTATCATTTTTATTTTAATATTCGAAAATGGTATTTTCTCTAATTCGTGTAATTTTTTTATTTTATAATTTCGTTTGGTGATCGTAGATTTTGGGAGAGTCAAAAGTTTCTATTATTCAATTCAAGTTTATAGAGATTAAACTTTTTACTTCTCAACGAGTTTGCACTCTCAGCTTTCTTTAACTTTTTATACATTCGTTCCTAAATTTGTCCCCTTCTCATTCTCCATATGAAGTTGAAGATAGTTGAAAGTGCGAATTCGATAAGAGATGAAAAATTTAATGTATGTAAGTTTGAAAATAGAGATTTATGATTCTCTCAAACTACGTTAATTAAAGAAAATTAAAAAAGAAAAGAAAAACCCAACTGATAACACTTTGTGAAAGAGAAGTAAGAGAAAACGTTACTAAAATACTATTTTTATTTAATATTAGACAAGAGAGAGTAAACTCTCTCCTTAATTTCTGTATTTCTGCATTACAATAAATAAATATAAATTAATTAAAGATAAGATAAATAACAAGAATATAGTCAATAAGTGTTTTGTTAAACTTTGTAAGATATATATATGTTGGGAAAATATTAAAATTTATTTTTCCATTTTCTTAAAATAAGTTAAGTTGTGACTTTGGACATGGATAGAAAATGTGTTGTTTTATCTTATTAGTTTAAGTAATAATAGTTATGTTGAGATGTTCTATTATGTAATGGAAAATTTTTAATAAATAAATGAATCAATTTTTTTAACATGTTTTAATGTTTTTACGATTTTCTACTGAAACTTCATTTCAACGTATCATAATCTATATATAAATTAAGTTTTATATAAAATTTTACATACAAATCTCATTACATACGAATTTACATATGAAAAGATAAATAATTACTAGTTTGTGATTACATAAGAAAAAAAAATCATATATAATATGATCTGTATATAAAATTACGTATGTAAAATTTAATTTATATATGGATTATGATACGTAATCCGTGTGTAATATGATATGTATGTAAAATTTAATTTATATATGGATTATGATTCGTATGAAATTATTTGTATATATTTTTATTTTTTTAGTAAGTACTGAAGAAACAATTTGTTTTAGCATTAGCAATTAAGATTGATATCCAAAAATATTAACTGATGTGTAAATAGTAAAGAAATTCATATAATAAATGAAAAATATTATATTTTACTTTTTTTTAAATAATAATTTTTTTATTTTTATATCAGTTATTTTACTCCTGTCAACTTTTTTAACTTATATTTAATACATAATATAATAACCGTAAAATTTTATTATACTTCCTCGATCTATAATATTGAAAAAGTTATATATTAACTACCGAAATTTTTTTAGCTTATCCGTAACTAAAATCAAATTGTAATATTTTTTAACTTAATTATAGTAACTAATTAAAAAGATGTATAATTCTTCGCTCTTTCTAAAGATGTATTTATATTTTAATTGAAATTGAAATTTTATATTTTGTAATCAGAAACTAATAATTTTGATAAATTTGTAACTAATGGTGATTAATTTAAATTTTTGGTAGAAATTAGTTAATTAACAAATGCTGAAAAAAAAATATTTTTACGTCTTCTCCAATATATGATCAGCAGAAAAGCTTTTTCTTTTTATGCGAACGGTGTTAAAAGTAAACGTGAAAAAAGTTACTCTTTATGAATCTTCTTTCTAATTCACATATACATCTCTTCTTATTTATTTTTTCTAACATCGTATAATTCACAATCCCTCCTCTAACTATAATCTAACTATAATCACAACTACTTTCAAAGTTACCCAATTTTCCATGATATAATATTTTTCTTATCTTATTTTCTAACTACCTAAAAACAAATTATTCTTCAATAGTTTCCGTTCTTTTCTCCTTAAAGACGATTTGGTAAGTAACTTAATTTATTACATTTAGTTAATTTTGTAATATAACTAATAAAAAGTTATCATAAATTCATGTACATTAATTTTAAAGAAGCTTATAAAAAATTGTAATGATATGCAAAATTTATTATTATGTTTGGATTTAGAATATTTAAAATACGTGTAATATATACTTATTCATTTTTCAAATCGCTTAAAAAGAAAGATCAAACAAAACTGTTTTTTTTTTTCATTTTTCGATTCATTGTAATCATCTAAACAATATATTTAATTTAACAATAATTGTATTGTTTTTTTATTATTATAAAAAAATAACAATACACATGCGATAGCATAGTAAATATATTATCTAAAATATATCATGATATATATAAGTTATGAATTTTGTTTTCCTTTCTTTCGCATATATTTCACACATTATCCTGTAATTTGCTAAAAAGGTTATCTTCTATTCATATAAAATATATTTTTTTATTTTCATATTTATTATAGTAATTTTATCCTTTTTATCTTTAACATTTTTTTTATTTTAACAATAACTAAGAAAAAGCATATTAAGATTTATATAACACATTCTAAATTCAAACTACAATTTATACACACAAAGAATATTGAAGAATGCTAATCCACTTAGAACACTAGTTAAAAAATAATAAATATGAACTTGTTTTATCAATTTTAGATCGAAAACTGAAATAATTAATTTTATTAATTAAAATAATATAAATACATATATCTTGATATGATAAATACAAAAATATCTTTTAAAATAATAAAAATAAGAATTTTGAAAATTCAATTTAAGCTTGATACTTTAACTTTTACTTTTATTTTTTGAAATTTTATTAGATGTTTAATTCTATTTTTTGTTGTTTTTTTATTAATTTAAACTCTTTTATGTTTAATTATATTTTAATTTTTAATAATATTAAAATAAAATTATTTTATTATTTAATTTCTTTTAACTCTTATCGATGAACATTAAAATAATTTTACCGATATAATGTTAAAGAAATGTTTTACTTAATGTTTTCCGATAAAAATTAAAAAATAATAAAATAATTATATTTTAATGTTATCAAAAATTAAAATATAATTAAATATGAAAAATTTATATTAACAAAAAAATCAACAAAAAATAATATTAAAAATCTAAAATATTTAAAAAAATATATTAATTAAAGTATCAATTTGATATTTAATTGAGTTTTCAAAATACTTATTTTGATTGTTTAGAGATTTTAAAGGATACATTTGTCTTTATAAAAATTAAAATATAATTAAATGTAAAAAATTTAAATTAATAGAAAAAAAAATAAAAAATAGTATTAAACATTTAAAAGATTTATAAAAAATAATAATTAAAATATCAATTTGAGATTTAATTGAATTTTCAAAATACTTATTTTGATTACTTACAAATTTTAAAGGATATATTTGTCTTTATAAAATTAGTTATGTACATTTATATTATTTTAATTAATATAATTAATTATTCCATTTCAATGTAAAAATGATAAATTTAATGCATATTAATTATTCCTTACAGCACAGGTTAGCATTTATCTTAAACAAAATAAAATTGTATGATAAGTCAGATTTCATTTAATATTATAACTAATTATTAATTTTTGTAGATTTTAATGCGTATTAATTGTTAAGGACACTAGTTAGTAAAATAAAAATATTTACTGTAATAAGATTCAGTCATGGCAAAACATATATATTAAAAATATTCATTTATCATGAATTTAAAGTAATTATTGTATAAATTAATAATCTTATCATATTTAAATTATATCAGTAATAGGTCATATACATTTTATTATTGTTCTTAATAAACTACTTAAACTTCTTTTTTTTTTTTTTTTAGATAATGTTTTAA
>Ga0214544_1004127_pt1 | contig 29374 bp, 15 predicted proteins | sample CNSS3metaG_FD_160074 | JGI IMG/M metagenome (GOLD analysis project Ga0214544, IMG submission 160074) | Root nodule microbial communities from cowpea collected in UCLA plant growth center, Los Angeles, California, USA - CNSS3 | ecosystem: Host-associated > Plants > Roots > Nodule | place: USA...
TTTTTTTTTACTGAAAAGGATTCTGGAATCCGTGTCGGAGGACGCTGAAACGGAATACGGAATCTGTTTTGTTTTCTGTTTTTTTTGGTTTTTCATCGAAACGGAGTGTGAAATCCGTTTTAGCAGGTGATTTACGTTGTTGAATGTAATTAAGGAGTGAGTCTTGATTTGGAGCAGCATGTGTGTGAAATGGGAAAAAGAAAGAATACTTAGAGAGGTATAAAGGAACAGCATGTGTGTCAAAGATTGTTTGTGATGGTGTAGGTCAGCTTTACGTGCCTTTAAGCGTCGAGTGGCATATGCAAATGCAAACTATGACCGTATCCTCTTTAAAATTTAGGTTTTGAATAACAATTCATCTTTGACAATAGATGATTATGCCTAATGGATCTATAGTCAGCCATTATGAAGAAGTTAGCGGAAGCAGTCTGCATGCTGTTATAAAGAACTTGTAGACAGCGACTCTCCATTAATTAGTAATTTACCTGAAACTGTATATTGGCACAATGTTGCAGATAATTGTCTAGGATAAAGAAATGATTTTCTTGTTCAGTTATTTCTTGACTTGTCTTTAAGATATGGTAGGATGACGTACCTCATCAATTCGTCGTCAACATGAACTTCCAAAGGTATTGAAAAACCATTTGATAATAGTTTACTTTAATACTTTAACTGGTGTCAGAGACTAATTCTTGTTCCTTGTGTTGTGCTAGTCTAATCTTCTTGTCATTGATGAGAGATACCCACACATTGTTTATGTTGAAGGAGAGACTGCTGATGACATTGGCAATAAAATATCTTTTAATATTGGAAGCCAAATAATTGACTTAGAATATTTAGAGAAGTCTAGCATGGCAAACTTACAAAAAAGCACATGGAACTTGGTGAAACGGAATTCAAATTCCGTTTCACATCTTTACGCCGTAATCCGTTTCGGGAAAAAAATGAAAATTTTTGGGAAACGGAATACGAATTTCGTTTCATAAAAATGTGAAACGGATTCTGTAATCCGTTTCAAAAAAAAAATTCGAATTTTTTTGAAACGGATTACAGAATCCGTTTCACATTTTTATGAAACGAAATTCGTATTCCGTTTCCCAAAAATTTTCAATTTTTTCCCAAAGCGGATTACGTAATCCATTTCAAAATGGTGTGAAACGGATGCCAGCATGCATTTCATAAAGATTCCGTGTTGTTTTTTTTTGGGGTACAAAGGAGTTGGCGACGCAGTAAATGAAATTTCACCTATATATTAATGAAGGGCATAATAGTAAATTTTAGGGGTGCAGAAGAGGTCTTGGAGGTGTAGGGAGAAGCGCCCCCTTGATTAACCTTTTCTTTGAGCCAAATAATATCTGAGGTTTCTCCCTGCACCCCCAAAGGATTTTCCTGTACCCCTAAAAATGATCTTTTTCTCCTCACATTCAGTAGTAGGACCCACACTCCATTCTCCTACCTCACTTTACTCACCCTTTTCACTCACTATTCACTCACCTTCCTAAATCACTCATCACTCACTTCACTCACCTAATTCAAGCACAAAACACTCACGATTTTACATTTTTTTCACTCACTCACGCTCATGGTGCACACAACATTTCACTCACCACGAACACATTAAATTACACTCACACCTAAAACTTTTCACGTATACACACACATGCACAGTGCACACTCGCTTTTCTCTCTTGCAACACACACCTAGCAGCACACACCTAGCATGCATCCGAGGTTTAGTTTCATTCATTTTTTTTGGAAAGCTCTCCTCTTGTCTTCTCTGCTGGGAGGTTATTTTCCTTCCAAAATGTTTTGGAATTTGATTTGAATGGTTTGAATGTTAATATCAGTTTTGTATTTTTTTTTCCTTTTTATTCTGTGAAATGGATTTCATGATCCGTTTCAAGAAAAAGCAAATGGATTTCAAAATCCGTTTAGAATTTTTTAATTTTTTTTTCAGAAACGAATTTCGTGATCCGTTTCAGAAAAGTATGAAACGGATCCCAAAATCCGTTTCATAAATTTTCATGTTTTTTTATGAAATGGATTTTGGGATCCGTTTCATACTTTTTTGAAACGGATTACGAATTCCGTTTCACAAATTTTAAACTTTTTTCCAGAAACAGAATTCGTGATCCGTTTCAGAAAAGTATGAAATAACGGATTTTGGAATCTGTTTCATACTTTTCTGAAACGGATCACAAATTCCGTTTCTAAAATTATTAAATGCGAATTCCGCCAGTGCACGAGGAGAAAGGATGGTGCCTGAGAGAAAAGAAATGAGTGTGGTGAGTGAAATTAGTGTGTGTGTGTGTCGTGAACATGAGTGGCGCGGTTTGTGTGCATCAGGTTTGAGTGGAGTGTTTAGTGAGTGAGTGTGATGTGAGGATTGTGAAGAAAGTGGCGCATGCATGGGAGGAGAGTGCGTTGCAGTAATATAAGAAAGCAGGGGTCTGGTGAATGCAGAGACAATTACTTTTTTACTTTTTTCACTTTTTAGTATGGGAAAGATGGAATTATATATGTTTTTGGGGTACAGGAAAAATGGTTGAAGGTGTAGGGAGAAGCCCCCTAATATCTCTGCCATGATGTAGTCCAAGTTCTTGCTTTCCAGATTTTCCATTACTGCGATTCAGAACAGTTTTCTTGTTCCATCTTTTCTTTCATTGTTTCGACATTTTCTAATTCAATTTCTTTCTTCCATTTACTGTTTCTGTTTCAATTCGCTTTTCATCTATGCATTTCATTTACAGAAGACAACTGATTTCAAAAAAGAAAGAAAAAAAGGACTCAGGGAATGAATGCTATGGATTCAGTGTTTTTTTTTGTCAGTTTTGTTTTCCTTTCCTCGTATCTTATTTTAGTTACTAGTTAATGTTACTCTATTATCTATTTGAGTTAAGAATGTATATGTATATTTTACGTTAATATAAACTTAAATGTTCCTTGAATGCTGTTGAGACGGTTCATTGGAATGGTTAAGATTAACAAATAGCATTGCTCATTGCAAAAGATAAACACATAAGATAAAGATAGTATTTAACCATATATACATACGCAACCTTTTTACAAGAACTCAAAATGTGCACAACCTATACAACATGTACGCTATAAAAATGTTGTTTACATGCTTTAAAAATGTGTAACAAAAACAAACATTATAGTGATATCTATTCTCCTAGAGATCACAACTTCATCAATGAAGAAGCAAAGAGAAAAATCAGAAGCTTGCAGATCAGTGAGTTTGAAGCCAGTCCTGGATTGCATGGCGAAGAGAGTGGTTGGGAATAAGGTTGTGATGTGCTAACTTAGACTTTGTCCTTGGTGAAGTGTCACGACCACTTTCCAGCCATTCACGTATAGCCCAAGCTTCATAAGTAAAACCATCTGCAGCCACTTGTGGATCTTGCATCACTTCCTGCAAAATATCCAAGCATTTGAAAAACCTTTTAGTGTGCCTCATGGATACTCTCTAAAATGAAACAGATATTCAAAACCATATTCAGTCTCAACTATTACAGAACCTGTTTCAAGTTAGTCCTTAAACTTTACAAGAATATACAGAGACTAAATGATGAATTTTTAATATTCTGAGGATGTGTATTTTGATTGAACTTAAACGAAAAGTGAAGATAGTGTGAGAATGAGTTTCCTACCAGAGAGATTGGACAAATAAAATATGGTGGAGGTTGGCACTTTCCTTGAGAACCCAGTTGAATGCCTTCACAAGAAGCCCTCATTGGTTCAAGTATTCTCCAAACCTCTGGATAAAAATCTGGTCTGTTCTTTCTGTTCATCTCACAACACCTCAAAGCCAAGCGAACCAACTCTTCAGCTAGCATAAGTGGCCAGTCTCCAGCCAATGGATCCAAGATGGATTTCAACTTTCTACTATGTAATGCATATTCAACTTCATTTTTTATTCCCAGAGCAGGTTTCCCAGTGATCAATCTCAATAGAATGACTCCAAAGGAATAAACATCTGACTTTGGTGTGAGTTCACCAGAAGTAAGGAATTCAGGATCCACATACACAAAAGTTCCCTTTGGAACAGTTCTCCAAAACTGTGTACTGCTGCTACTTGAACCCTCTTGACAAGATAATATACGACAGATTCCAAAGTCACTGAGCTTGCTTACAAGGTTTGAATCAAGGAGAATGTTGCCTGGTTTTAAATCACCATGTGCTATGCTGTGAGGTTTACTTGATTGAAGAAAGATGAGAGCCGAGCAGAGTTCTGCAGCTATGCGAATTCGAGTGTGCCATGATAATGGAGGTGTGTTATCATTGCAGTTGAGACGATCTTCAAGGCTTCCATTGGGTAAATACTCATAGACAAGGGTCCAGGATTCTGGACAGGATCCTATAAGTGTCACAAGATTGGGGTGCCTCAACCTGCTCAATATTTCAACCTGATACAAACAAAACCATATCAGAGAGCTATTATTTGTACAACAATTTGTATAACTGAGAGAAAAAAATAGAATTCGGATTCTCTGCTAGGTCTTTTAGTACTATCATCTGCTGAGCATTCAAAATACATTGATTTTGGTACTTTAAAAATATTTTTAATATATTTTAAAACATCAAAATTAGTATATATCATTGTATTTTGAAGACATGGCACAAAAAATCCAGCAGAGAATCCAAATTCAAAAAAATATGAGATGCAATAAATGTTGTGAAAGAAACACACAAAGATTGTTGCTGACCAAAATAGGATGATGCACAAAATATCAAGTAAAACTGAAACGAAGCCACCCTACCTCTTGTTGAAACTCCACTGGACCTTGAGTGCTGTTAGGACTCAACATTTTTATAGCCACCTCAGTGTGACGTAAGATACCTTTAAATATACTTCCATATCCACCTTGTCCAATCTTCAGGGATGGATTGAAGTTTCTTGTTGCTTCTTTAATCTCTGAAAAGGAGAATTCTGAGAAGGGTTGAAGCCCCTGCGTGCTTGAGGCTTCCCTTTGTTTTCTCCTTAACTCCTCAGCCTCTCTCAATGCATTATCAAATTGCATTTGTAACTCATCTAGTTCATCCTTGTACTTTTGAGATAACTCATCAGCAGATATATTCTTCTGCTCCAACTCCTTTATATTAAGTTCAGTAGATGCAATTCGATTCTCTAGAGATAATTTCTGATCTAAGGCAAGTTGGAGTTCCTCATTAACTTTGTTTATGTGACTCTTCATATTAACAAGTTCTTCATTTGCTTTCTGTACTTCTTCCTCTTGTTCTTTTCTTAGTTTTAGCTCTTCTTGATACAAGTTTTCAGTGGCTTTAGCCTGTCAATAAAAAAAAGTTTGTCCATTCAAATGATCCTAGAATCAGTTGAGATTTGTTCAAGGTTAGCTAATACAATCTTATTCTTTCGGTCTGGTAAGAATAATTTGAGAAACATAGAACTGGATACAAACACCTAGAATTAACTTGGTGTGATGATTTACAAACATGATCATCTTACACATTGAAAAATAATAAGAACTCAACATAAGAAAATTACCTTGCGTATAGCATCAATGGCTTCTTTTTCTGCTTTCATACGCCTAACAGTTTCTTGATATGCATCTTGCCTAGCATTCCAAGTCTCAGCCATTGCCTTTTCAAGTTGACCATAGACAGCATCATCCATTCCCCCATCCTGCCAGTGTTCAATTACAATATTAAAATATTATCATAAAGATCAGTTGAACAGTATGACTATCCATCAATGCAAATATAGAAGCAAGAATGACTCTTCATCCATCACAAAAAAAGTCAAAAAAGAAGCATATGCCCCATAGTATACATAGAAATTCTGAAAGAAAAAGTGTGCATACCAGTACACTTGGAGAAGGTGAATGAAGATCCTTATTATTCAGAGAAAAGTCATTCAATTCCGGGATCAAATCTGGATCAGCCGAACAACTCTCAAAGCACATTGAGAATACTGAAGGACTCCCCCGTGACTGCTCATCTAACTCATCACAACTTGCTTCTTTACCAAACTTTCTCTGAGGAGTTAAGTACCCTTCTAAAGAAGAAACAGATCCAGTTCTCCTCCGATGTGCACCATTGATAGTCCTAACTCTACGAAATAACTCTTGTCCGGGATTAGTTAGTTTTCTCCAACGATTTTGCCCTGCCACTGAGGATGGGGATCCAATGTTAGGTGAATGCCCAACTTCAGAGTTTTCCATTTGCAGCACAGAAGGAGATACAACCTCTACATTCCCTCTATCCAATCTGCAATCCCTGAGTTGATATAGCACTTGTATCAGTACCAAATATAATATGATAAAATACTATTTAGGACAGTACAACAAATCAAAGTTCAAACAAAAGTCAAAACACAAGCTTTCTGAAGTTGTTAAAGTCCTTTGAAGCTTACTCCAAAATTACACTTATCTCCGTGTGACACTATTCATTGGAATTCAGTATCACCACTATTCAAGTATTCGTAACACAACATACCTTGTGTGTATGAGGTACCCATTGCAGACAAACTGTACATGACAAGAAGCTGGAGCTTGTTCACATACATATATAGCTTTCTTAGATTTGAGGGATACCATTCTCCTGCAGTATCATGCAAGTGGAAGCTCGTTAAAAGCAATAAGAATATAAATTTCAAAAGGGCTACAAAATTTTCCATGAAGCAAAGCCTTCAAGACGGGAATAAAATCAAACAGGCAGAGGGGAAGATTAAACTCCATAACTAAGAATGTTGAGAAATAGTAATTCAAAAGTGTGAAAGTATAATAGCATGGTTAACAATAATGTGTAATAGCTTCTTGAGGGATTTTAGGTGGCCACTTACCTAGAATGGTACTTATCAGATGCTGCTCCCATTACAAGCCTCTGTATGCCATACTGATGGATGAGCTCTACAATCCCTTTTTCTACACAATCCATTTCAATGAGTATTTTGTCTGCCCTCACCTATATCAGAAAATTATTAGCAAAAGGAAAAAAAAATGTTTTGAAAACAAGGTTCACTAGAAAAATTACCCCCATTTTTTGACAGATATAAAGATAGGCATCCATAGTCTTCGGAATTTTTTGCCTTTCCCTTTCATGATAATCTTGAACTTCCTGTTCTCTCAGTGCACTTGCAGGAAATTTAGCACCCACTAGAAAAATAACCAAATTAACCATGTTAAATCCGTTTCTTGAAATCTATCACAGGAAACGATAAATCATAAGTCATAGCGTGGTTTCTTGAATATTCTCTATATACACTAGAACTTAAACAAAAGTCATTGATTGTAACTAGAATTTCTTTAAAAGGACTCATTATCTTCTGGGCCATTTTGAGTTGTAGTTCAAATCTCCTAGTAATTTCAAAAATAATGGTGAACAACACAATATATACTCACACCAAACAAGTAATAATGTTCACAGGCACAATCAATCAAAAGCCTAACATTTGTTAACAGTAATAATAAGATTTGTACTCACGTTATGATAAAGATATCTCAGGTTCAGCCTATGTACAAATTAAGAAAGGAAAAAAGGTTTAAGTTATCTAAAATCCACAAACAATTGCAAGTGCAGACGCATGTTGCAAACTTACTCATAGGGATCATAGGTGCTGGCACGTGAACATGAAGGATGCAAATTCTCCTTCCTCCAGAATTTTGTATTGCCCATATAAGATTTAATTTGCTGTCTTTCACATCTTTTGCCACAGCAACATAGAGTGTATCATTAAGCATGCTTGGAGAACTAGGCTCACTCACAATTTCTCTCCTACTACTCATGATTCCAGGAACCCCAATATCACGAAACTTGCTCGTAGGATTCATCTGTGGTGGTGCAGTTGCAGGCATAGGACTCACCACAGCCATGCTGATAGATGAAAAATGGTTGAACCGTTAAAAGACTCTTTCTTTCACTTCTGAAGAGAATCACGATAAACTGTAACTCAGAAGTGCCGATTCAACTACTGGGAATTTTCTCTCTATCTATCAAGAAAACTTGATAAACCCAGTTAACCCAGACCAAAAAAGGAATAAATCAATGAATGAAATCTCTCAAACTAACCAAAAACTCTCTCTAGAACTAAAAAAAAATTACTTCTTTAGTCTCTCCAGAGACCCAATCTAGGATCACATTTGCAAAGACACGCAACATGTCCGTTGTCAATCATCATATAAACAAAGTTCATAGGATGATGGAAAGTCATGATGACCAAATGATGAAATGAAAAGGAAATGCCTTTTTTTTTTATGTGCAGGTATTTTGTCTATGTTGTCTCGTAGGGAATGGAAAAGAGTGCGGTTGTCTTCAGCTCATAACATGGTAGTGTACAAACAGAAGAGACATAAATATTGATAAAGTAAAAGTGAAACCTAGGAAATTACAAGAACAACCTCATGTTCCTACTTCTTCCAGCTCACGGTCGTTCTTCTTATTTTTCTTCTTCTTCTTCTACTCTTTGTTCCCTATGACTGCTTCACATGAAGTTTCCGAGAAACAGTTTAGCCCAACTACGTGGGCCTCCAATTTCCAATCTTCTGCAGCTATGGAAATAATCTGTTATAGTAAACGTAAACCTGTCAAACATCGAGACAGGTGTAACTTGTCTTCATATATAATCACGAAAGTGATGCAACCTTGTCTTTGTTTTACACCAGAAGATAGAATGAAGAAATGAAAACGAAGATAAATTAACTGCGAATATGAACATACATACCACATACCACACTTGCATATAGATACGTGTCATTGTTCATGCAATAAATATGACTATTTCTCAGATTAAAGGAATAATAACAGATATAGTCTCAGATTTTTTACCTTTATAAACTACATTTTGCAATATGATATTTGTTTTGAAATATGAGATTACTTTCATTCGTGCACGTTTAACTGTGAAATGCTCCCTCAAAGATTATAAGTATGTTAAGGAACTATTTCAAAAAGTAATTAATAAGTAGTTAAGAGTAAATGAACGTGATACTAATATGTTATTAATATTGTGACGAGATTATTGAAATATCTATGTATGGTTGATTACTATAATTTTTCATATTTCATAAAATTTTATAAAAAATATATTTTCTTTTATCATTTTTTAAGAATTTTAATTAATAAATAAATATTTTTTATAAAATTATAAAATTTGTAAATAGTTTTTACAAAACTTTTTAGAAAAAATGTTTTGTAAAATATATTTTGCAAAAACATTAATAATAATTTTCTGCAAATTATTTTTCTTAACAAAATTTATAAGTATATTATACTAAAAAAAATTCAAAACAGAATTAGCATAAAATATGCTATTTTAGTGATAGTTAACTTTGTCTCGCATGTAGTTATAATAATACTACAAGATTACTAAAATGTTTATTAACAGTCAATTTTACTTTGCAATATTAATTATGTAAAATATTTTTTTGACACCATTTGCATGGGTTGAGAATTTACTTTTAGAAATACTTTGGTTAGAAAAGTTAACTTTTGTATTTGTAAACAAAATATAAATTGAAAGGTAGATTAATGGATGTAAAATATCTGTAAAAAATTGTTGAATGTCACAATATTAATATCCATTAATCATATATAACTATATTAATTTATTTAGATTCAACTTTAGGAGACAAAATATCTATTTATTTTCAATTTGATCAAAAGATTATCTTTATTGATGAAAACACCAATGCGAGCACCTCAAGTTTATATCTGAAGAGGCAAGTGGAAAACTTTTCAACAAGCTTGTATATAGGTCATCATTGACGCGACTTTGATTTGGCTCCACCACTCGTTATCTTCACAACCATATTTCTTCAAACCCAAAACCATGTGTTTGAATATGTTTTAAATGTATAAAATTTGGATTCTATTTTAGATCTTTAAATTGAAAATTATTCTTTTAGCCTCTTAATTCTTTTAAATAATTTTTTTGATTAAATATGATTTTGGTTCCTTAAGTTTCAGTGAATTTTGAAATTAGTCCCTCTTCGAAACTTTATACCAATTTAGTCTTTCATATTTAAAAATGTGTGGATTTAGTTCTTCTTACGAAATTTTGTTAAGTTTATTTGACATGTTATTATAATCTTTGAGTTAATATTGAAGTTAAAATGTGTGAAACGGTATAAACAATTTAAATACTATCATGAAATACGCTTGAAACGTTAGATAAACTTAACAAAATTTGGTTAAAATGACTAAATTCACGTATCTTTAAAGATGAATGACTAAATTAATCACAATTTTTGAAAAGAAACTAATTTCAAATTACACCGATATTTGAGGAAAAAAACATATTTTACCCTATTTTTTTAAGTATTAAGAATGTTGTTTTGGTGGTTGATATGATTATCAACATCTATTATCGTTAATTAGTGTGGTTTCAAAAAATCACCTTATCGTTAAAATTAATATTTAACTCATAAAATATTAAAATCATAGGAATTTACATAATTTTTCCAATTTAAATCTTACACATAATCGTGACATTGAACCAAATCCTATAAATGTTAGGATAGTCAAATAAAATTGTATAGTTTGTCAATTTATTCTAAATTTTCCATTATACTAACCTTTTACTTTTCATAGATGAATGAATTAAGTTTAAATAAAATATAAATTTAATTAAAAGTTAATATAACTAAACATTTACACTTATAATTAAAAGTTCATATATATATATATATATATATATATATATATATATATATATATATATATATATATATTTTGTTAATCACATTACTATCTAGTTAAAAATTAATGCAATTAAAGTTTTTTTTTTCAACTGAACACTTATTCACTTTCTTGTTTAGTGAACTTTTATTAAAACAAAATATAAACGCAATTAAAAATTGAAAGTATTTTCTACTGCATCCACTTAACGAATTTTAATTTAAATAAAACTTAATTAAGATACACATACATATATGTATATTTTATTCATATTATGATTTAAAAATTTACAATTTTATAAATCTGTCCTAATTTTAATTAATCTCAATTTAAACTATTTTAATTTAGTTGTGACAAAGTGGATCAATCTGGTCCATTTTTTCTTAATCCGTCAGTAATCCGTCTAAAACAGGTTGAGTGTAATTGGTCCGTCACTTTATTTTTTTAATTTGTTTTTAATTTTTTTAATTTTTAAAATTTGTTTATATATACATATAAATAAATATTACAACAATATTAATCATATAAAATATTTTCTAAATTTTTAATTGATTGGTTAATATTTTAAAGTAGATAAATTAAAATAGTTGTTGCATTTACATGTTAAATTATTTTATTATAACTAATAATTAAAATTTAACTTATAAATATTAATGATTTAAATTATAATACTATTACTATTATATACTTACACCTTTAAAAAACATAATATAAAAAATAATTTTTTTAATTATCTTTTATTTTAAAATTTAATTCTTTTAAAAAAAAATAGACTAACAAGTCTGATCGAACTTAATCACATTTTGACTTATCAAATTAACAAATCGAATGGACCAGATCAAAATAATCTGTCAGGTCAAAATTTTCAACCTGACTTATCCCTTTTAACAAAGATTAACATACTAACACTCTACCCATTTTGCCACCTATCCTAATTAACAATATTAATATGGTCAATGATATTTTAATCCACTTTTTTTGAGCCACTTCTAATTTATCATTTTAATCGTTATTAGATCATCACATCACTAAAAAGAATCAAAATAAATGATTTAATGGTGATTGAAATAGTAGATTAAAAATAAATAAAAAAATAGATTAAAATATTATAATCCTACTAATTTTAAAAATGGGTTTGTTAAGTCAACAATCTTCGAATAATGTTAAATTTGGTAATTTAGGGAAAAGGTCTTGTTTACGCGGTTTGTGCAATTTGGGGTGGATCCCAGGAGTTTGTTTTTGTAGTTTACGAAGTTCTTGGTTGCTGTGGCCAACAACAACGTGGAAGTTCTGAACTGGTCACTCACACTCTCTCTGGGACTGGACCATGTGGTTGATTTATGAATCAATAACTTCCAAACATGGCTGTCAAAACTACAACTCAGGGAGACCTATTTTCACATGTCACAATATGAAATAATGTCAAAAATAACAATGCAAAATTTGTCTTATCACAACTACTGCATACTCATCCAAGGATGTTGCCACAGGATAATAAAACCACTCATAGAATATATGTATATATACTTACTTATATTTATTTATAATGATATTTCACCATTAAATTTTAACAACTTTTTTACCATATAACGTAATATTTTTTGAATAATTCTAAATATAAAGAAATGAAAAAATAAAAAATAAAAAGTTACTCAAAAATTATCATCTCAAATTATAAAAAATTGTAAAGAAAATTGTCAAAATTTAGTTGTTAAAAAATAATTTTTTATTTCTAAATCAGAATGATTTAATTAAAATCTAAAAAAGAAAATTACACCTTTGAAAGTTAGGATATGTAATAACAATTAATGTGTGTTAATTAGTATATTCAACATTTTAAAATATTTATTAATTGTAATTTTATTTTATTAAACCTATAGAATCTTGTTTTTGACATCAGACATTTATATTGATAAGATTTCAATTATTAATTTGAAAATAAAAATGAATAAGCAATATCATAAAATAAAGAAAACCGACAAATTTATTATTTTTTAGATTTTGAGTTGAAATCTTTTATATAATTTATTGATATCAAATATTTATGATATTTTCTCTCACAAGAATTCAATAATACACTGATTTATTATATAGTTTTGAGTGGTTTTCTTAAATATTAGTTTAATTAAATATTTGGATTAAATTTATTTTTGGTGTTTTAACTTTTAGTAAAAATTGAAATTATTTCTTTCTTAGCACTTTAGTCAATTTAGTCTACCAATTTTATAATTGTTTGAAATTAATCATTTTAATCAAATTTTGTTAAAAGGTTTCAAATGTATTTTAAAATAACATTTGAGTTGTTTATATAATTTGACACATTTTTGTTTTAATTTTAGTTGAAAAACACCTTTAAAACATTAAATAAACTTTAAAAAATGATTAAAAAGACTAAATTCACATAATTTTTAAACATGGGACTACATTAGTCTAAAATTTTGAAGATGACTGATTAAGTTCAATTATTACCAAAAGTTAAGAAATAAAAAATATATTTAACCCTAAATTTTTATATAAGTGTTTTAGTATATAAAGACTCACTTTTGTAGATAAAGTTCTCTCAATCAAAGAAAATAAGGTTAAATTATTTTAATGTGATCGAAGATTATTTTTCTAAACTATATTAAAGAAATTATTGTGATACTTTAAGTTGGAAATGAGTTATGTTATGAAGGAGTTATTTTCATAAGTTGGCTATATATAAGTGTTTATTTTATAAGATAAAATAATCTTAAATATATAAACCATTTCAAAATATACTCAGTATTCTTTTCAATGTTCCCTTCCTAATTAAATATTTTTCTTAATGATTGGAAGAATCTTTCTTAATGCACGTTTTTTCTTTCCTAATCAAGTGTTTGGGACCTAATTAACCTCTTCCATTCTCCTCCACTTGGACCAGATACATACATCCAACTATTAAAAACAAGGAGAATCTGTGATTTTTTTTCTAGAATAAACATGTTTAATCAATATTATTTATAAGAATATATATTTCATGTCGAAAAAATTCCATTTTCAAAACGTCAAATTTGTAATGTGAAATAGTGTCATTAGTATTGAAAAACAGGTTAGAATTTGATTTGTGAATATTCTCATTTTTTTCACTCTTTTTCTAAATTGTGTCTAAAATCTTTATCACCTTTTCATTAATTTTTTTGAAAAATAAAAAATCTTACCGGAATTCATCTCTCCAATAACCGAATTTCAAGTAGGTTTTTGATATTTTAGCAACATTGTTTACAATTGAGAATTTGATTTTTCTAAAATTAAATTTTGAATAGATTTCCAACAAATAATACTAAAAATTTCGATTTTTGGAAATGGATTTTTGTTGATTTTGCCGTCCTGATGATACTATTTGAAATTGTAAACTCGTTTTTTCGATAACCAAATTTTCAACATAAATAGTAAAGTACAAGTATATTTAATAAATAATATTTTGCACAAGTTTATTTGTGATTTTTTAAATGATTTAATTGCTGAAATTTTTTTTTGAAGAATTTGTGTTCCTTTGATTTGGATTGGCCTCCCTTATTGAATTTCATGCATAACTTGCTAAAAGATGTTCATGAAAGTCTTCACAGAATGACACAAAGACAAATGAAAAGGATATGTGAGTCAGAGAGACCAACATTTCGTTGAATAATCTTTTTCTATAATCAAACAATCATTTTAACATAGTTAGTTCTTAAAGTTGAAAAATATCCATAAATTTGTACAATCTATTATAATCACATTAATTATTTTTTTAATATTTGAGTAATAATAACCATAATTATTTTCAAGGATTACATATGTTTTTGGTTCATTAAGTTTAAATAAAATTTAAAATTAGTTTATATTGAAATTTTTAATCAATTTAGTTCTTCATTTTTAAAAAATACGTAAATTTAGTCATTTTAACCAAATTTTAATAAGTTTATTTGACGTTTCAAGCATATTTAAGGATAATATTCGAACTGTTTATCCTGTGTAACACATTTCCGTTTCAATGTTAATTCAAATATTATCGTAAAACGCGTTTGAAATGTTAAATAAACTTAAAAAAAAAATTAGTTAAAAAAATTAAATTTATGCATCACTAAAATTTAAAGACTAAATTATGTTAAAATTTTAAAGAGAAAGTGATTTTAATTTTTTTTGAAAATTAATGGAAAATGTATTTAATTGTTATTCTAATTATCATCTATTCGAAAATTTTCAGAACAACGCGATATTGTCAGGGAAAATAATTTAATTTAGAATCATTCATTGCAAACTTTATGATTATAATTAGTAGTTGATTGGTTCCAGGGAGTTAAACGTAGATTTCATGCCAGCCATAATGTGTTGATATAAAATCTTAACTTCCTCGTAAGGATCCACGAAGGTGCAGGGACGTTTCCCGTTAGAAAGAAAGAGAAAAAAAAAAAATTTAAGTCCGCATATATTTAATAAGTTTCCTTTTTTTTTTTTTTTTTGTTCATTAATGCACTAAAAATTAGTTAGAGAATAGGAAAGGAATTAGGTCGTGCCATTTGTTGAAAACCGTTTTAGGTTTATCGTGTATGTAAAGCAATTAATTAAATGGATAAGTAATTTAAGGTCTATTAATTTGGAATAAACATCACAAGTATGTAATTAGAGATATTTATGAGTGATATAATAGATTCAACATATCATATTATTAAATGAATGTATGTCTAATTCCGTAAGAGAATATCATCTTAAAATTTATTTTATTTTATTTGTAAAAATTAAAGAAGAGTATACAATAATCGATCAAGACCTAAAAAATAATTAAAGAAAAATTGATTAATTCATAGGTAAAATTTTATATCATATGCAAGACAATTTGTTTTCATCTTCAATCTCTCACCATCTAATATACCTGTGACTTCAATATTATTATAATTACCATAATCTCATTCTCAAATATCTCATTCAATACTACTCTTAAAATCATTCAATGTAACATTTTCGTCAAAGTAACTACAATCGTATTAACCAGTGAAGATGCATCTATTACGCGTATGTATATTCAATTTTTTATAATAAAATTATAATCGTAAAATTAAATATAAATAATATTTACTATAAAAGATGTTTTTTATTTATTTTGTAGGGAATTTTTTTTAGTTTATGTAGTTATTTTAGTTTAAAAAAATTATTAAGTTATAAAAAGCGGTCACATTAAAAAAATTGTTAAATTTGAAAAAAAAATCACTTAAAGAACAAAATTGGTAAGTTAATTATTTTAATTTTAAAAAAATAGTTACTAGTTAAAGGATGAAATTATAAAACAAAATGTTTACACCAAAAGAATGAATCTTTTTATTTGACAATATAAATTAGAAAAACATCTACTTATTAAAGGGTAAAACTAAAAAACAAAATGTGTACACTAAAAGGGTAAATCCTCTTTGTATATAATGGTAAGGATGGTACTTGCATTTATATACTACAAAAGTAATTTATCCTTATTAGGTCAAGATATATACATCATGAACGTGAGACTAGACATTAATTGATAGTTCAATAGCAGTTTGATAACGAGTGAAATAATATGTCTAACAAACAAAAAATTTCCCGATAATAGGTGACACAATAGGTCGAACAAATGACAAATCTCGCTAAGATAAACTTTAACTCATGACTCTGATACCATGTTAAAAAATGGACTTTAAGTCTAATTTAATTTCATAAACCGATTTATTAGACCAAGTTTGCACCTACTTATATACTACGAAATTACCTTATCTCTACCCAACGTAAAACTCCCAACATAACTTAGTTATTCTTCCTTAAGTTATACTAGATCAATAGATTTTTTTGCAAAACTTCAAACTTTATTAGACCAATAAGAGAATCAATATATTTTTGGTTAAATTCCATACTCTACGAGACCAAACAATACATCAATAAAAACCCAGGCTCTACTAGATCAAACATTTCATGCATCTTGCTCTTACAAAAAAAAATACATATAATTACCAAACTTTTCCTTTCTTTGTCATTCGGCGAGCACATACACTCACCAAAACTGTTTGACGAGTGTATCATCTACTTACTACTTGGTTCACTCAACATCTAATTTTCTTGGAGCTCTGAAGATTTTCAAAAATTTATTTTCGCTCAGCAAGAGAACTAACTCAATCTATGACCAAGTCCTAAAACAAATTCCCAACAATGTGTCAGTGAATTCATACCTTGCTCAACAACCTAGCTACTCCGAGCTCTTTGGATTTTTACAAAATATTTGTTGCTCAACATTAATACCACTCACCCAACAATTCAAACTGAGTCACATTCACTAGTATCGTCTAGTGAGTTTGACTTGCTCAACAAGTGTATCGTCTACTGAAATTTAAATTTGTCATTCTCACCTAAGCGTGGTGGTTTGTCTAGCGAGTGTATCATGTAGTGAGTATTAATGGTTCTACTAGAAAAAATAATAAATATATCAGTTTTGAGTCTAAGAATATCTTGGCCATATAATTTAATATTAATCAATTTAAAACTATAAATTTTGAGATAATTACTATAAAACCTACATAATTTGTTTAAGAGATTATTAGTTTATTTTTAAATTGCAAATTTTCACGTATAACAAATTTATTAAATTTTATATAACAACCGACAAATTACAACTTTTTACAGGTGAAAAAAAATAAAACATAAAGTATAAAATAAACAATAAAGGAAAAAAAATCACTGTCATGTGCAATGATTGGTACAGTTTAATTTATATATACATTTGCAGCCCTAGAGAAGGGTGTGAAAGAATATGCGAGGGAATATGATGAGGGAAGGTACGAAGCAGGCCACACTATCATTTTCAAGCTTTAACATGCAGCCAACATATATACGTCACTACGTAACCTATGTTTTAGTATTACCACCTCTTTAAAATTATTAAATGAAATAAACATTGTTGTGTTAAGGAGAGACAGGGGAATTCAAATTCTAAACAGATTTATTTAAGAGATTCAGTTTCTATCTTTAATTTAAAACTTTAAAACTACAAATTAATGAGTATATATTATTCATCTTCAATGTAAACCTTTCGCCTTACTTTAATTTTTTAACAAATTACAAATATTTGAATTTTGATTATAGTAAACAAAAAAGTACTAATTATTTACATTTTTTTTTCTTTATCTTTTTCTTATCCAAAATCACGATACAAAAAAATGGAAAGACTTTCTTTTATATCTATAATTAGTACTTGCACCTCATACTAAAAGAAGAAAAAGGAAAAAAAAAACTAAACGAATGTTTCAAATAGATTGTGATAGATAGAATGATCATTTTAAGATTTAGGGGAGTGCATGTAATAAATATGGAGGTGTAGGAAGTAAAAGTTATTCTGAAATTCTTCCTAATTTGAAAGAAGGTTCGGCCTACGACCGTTTCTATCTAAAACCCATTCCATTGCTATAAATACCACACCAAACCAAACTGAACCAACGGTTTCTCTCTCCCTTCTTCAAATCCCATATTCCCGCCTTTTTTTGCCATCCTTCACTTTCCATCTTCTTACTCTCGTTCTCTCGCAAACTCCAAACGCGTGCGTTTCTGGAGATTCCGGCGACGGTGAACTAGAAGCCGTTGAATCTCCGATCAGAAACGAAAATGAAGATCAACAAAGCCTGCGATCTCTCCTCCATCTCCGTCTTTCCTCCTCCTCTTCTTCATTCAAGGTCACTCCTCTCGCACTGATTCACACATTTCAATTACTATTGTTTCCTTCAGTCCATTGCTTCTGGTAGAACGCTCATTTCATCCGTTCGTTGAGAAGAAGATTTAGTTCTACATTTGAAGCTTATTCATGAACTTCGTGTTTTCTTCGGCACGCTCTGTTTGGATCCTGCGAATTAACGAATCTGGAAACTGAGTTAAAATGATTTATATATCACAACACATGGCGCGTTTCAATTCAAATAGTCGTGTTGAACTGTTTATGTTGACATCTGTTATTTTTCTATCGCCTATATATGAAGGAAAGCGAACAACGTATCAAGTGGATTGCAAGTTTCTCACTCTCAGCATCGCACGCAACCATCGCAGCAATCGTTTTCTCAGGGACTTTCATCTCAGCACGGATTGCTGTCTCATTTATCTCAAAACTCTCTCGATGAGGCCGTCACTAATGATCTGGTTAGATCTTGTATACTGACGTAGTTATACTGATATTCTTAATTTTATAAGCAATTTTCATTAAAAACTATTCTAGTAAACTGATATTGGTTAGAATTAATTATAATTTATAAGTTAATTTGAGATGGAAATAATTGTAATTATTGCTCGAGTTGAAAATAATTGTACCTCTTTTATAAATTGTTCGTGGCTTCACAAAAAATCTAATGTCAAACAAGTGGAATCAAAGCGTGTTCTGGGAGAGAAAAAGGCTATTGTTGCTGTCAATTAGTTCATGTGCTACTTAGGATACACAGTGAATCTATTCCATGGATATCCTTAGTTTTATCAATTATATTTGTCACTAGCTTGCATTAAATTTAAGACAATTTAAAATTTAATTCCTTGAGTATTTTCTGTGTTGTGTTCAATTTTATTTGGAATTTCAGCCTGAAAAATCTATGTAACAAGAATTTGGATTGAAATTATCAGCATAAGTTAATAGACTGCAACTTCAATCGTGATTGAAAATACTAAAAGCACCTAAACAATTGCATAGTACCAGTAGGTTATTAACCGGAAATTTTCCTGATAAATAGAGAACATCTTCAAATATCCTTCACCCAATTATCAAATGTTGCAAATAAGGCGAATATATTTAGTTTTTGACTTTAGACATAATTACAAGCGAATGAAGATTCTATTTTAATGTCTATTAATTCTTATTGTGTTTTAGAGAGTTGGTTCTCAAGAACAAGAGAACTCTTTGAGGAGGCTTTCTAGCTTGCCCCGACCTACATACTCACGGGAAGAGAGTCACCCCCTTAACTCGAGATCTTCGTCCAATCTAATGCTCAAATGGAACTCTGCAGATCATAAAGGTAAGTTTAATGAAAAATATGGGTTTTATTTTTCTAGCTTATATTTTTGGCATCCAGGTTAGACATATCTAAGAGTAGTCTGAGTTTCCTATTACGCTAGCATATAACTTTACTCTAGATAATAAATTCATTGTTTGCTCTAGCAGGTCAGTTAAGTGAAGGACTTGAACACCGAATAGGCATAATGGAAACTTCATTGAGCAGGTTTGCGATGATCTTGGATTCTGTTCAAAGTGACGTTATGCAAGTAAACAAAGGAACAAAGGAAATTATTTTGGAGGGTAAGTAACTCATATTGTCTATTGACGATATTCTAAAAAAAGTTTTTGGGAGTTGTACTTATACAATCATGAAACGTTCTACTGATATTTTGTATGGCTCTCCTTTGATTCTCTGCTTATGTTGCATTTTCCAATCATTGTATATTGTTTGAAACATAATTCAACTGAATGCTCGTTTTTTATACTAAGAACTCTAATTTCTAGCTCGATTTTTGTACATTAAGTGTTTGATGCTAGCTTGCTCACTCTGGACTTTAATCGATATGAACGTTTGCACTAATTGTCAAATTTATAATATTCTGAGTTTTATCTGGCTCGGTCTATTACGTAAATTACTTTTATAGCACAGTGTACAATTTTAATTCCTTGCTTTCCATTCAGTGGAATGCATAAGGCAGAAGTTGATTGCTCAGGATAACTCATTTCAGTTAATGGTAATGCCCGGATTCCTACCTTGACTTGCATGGTTTCACTAACATCAATGGATATCGAAGTTCAGTAGACTGATAGCCATAGTCTGGTTTTAAATCAGACTAAAGGACAAGAAGAATTTAAAGCAATGATTGATGGGAACTTGAAATCTTTATCTGAACAAATGAGCCATGTTTCAAAGAAAGAGAAGCTACAGGATGTATATTTGGCGGTTTCTTCGTTGCCTCAGCTAATTGAAGCCTCTATGCAAAATGTAAAAAATGATCTCTGTAACATCACCAAGGAAATGCAGGCAAGTACCATATGGCAATTTATAATGATTAATACCTGCAGACGTATTAAACTTTTAAACTTTTTAGGTTAAGTACTTTAAAAAGGTTTCTTAGAACCCCTCTCCTCATTTTTACACCGCTACAGGAAAATGCCTCCTCCCGAACACTCTTTCTTTTCCTTCGTGTTTATAGTTACTAGAATGCCGTCAAAAAATTATGCTTTGCCAATGAGCGCTTGCAGGGAATTTCTTGCAACCTTAAAAGCTTCAACCAAAAGGATGTGGCGCCGCCGTCTTCGTCCTCAAAGGTTCATTATCTCTGTTAATGAACCATATTTTGCTGATTTTTTAAATGATAAATGGATTCCGTTGTGAAAAATTAGTCTGCTGAACCCTGATTGTTTTCTACGGTGAAAAGCGTCGGCTTTTTTATCCCTGACACGTTGTTGGCTCGCAGAATTTAAGCAAACAGGTCATCACACCGAAAAAGCGACAGCCTCTTGCTAAGTATGTATTAACTTCACTTACTTTACTAATAATGCCTAGTAAATTTTTTCTACATTATTTGTCAATTTCAGTTAGTTTTATTTATGAAACAAGTTCGAAGCGTTGACATGACATATATTTCATCTGCTTCTCAGTTTGTTAATATTTTTTTCATATACTTTACACTCTCAAACGTGAGGACTAATCTGCTGTAAATATATTGGATGTGAAAATGATAGATTAGTGTCAATTATTTATTTCCTAGCTTTCATAGTTGACGAGTAACACGGGTTTTACTGGATTAAACTGCTGCACTGCTTCGAGGCTGAATGAATTATATGTGAAGATCACACTACGCTATTATGAGCACAGATATCCATACACACAATGCGTGTGTGTGCAAGTTTCCTTTTCCTGTTAGAAACACTGATCCAGCAATTGATCCTTCTGGGCCTGTCTAACAACATAGAAGAAAATTGCTTAATAAATGGAATTCTCACTTGCTGAACGGGTGAAGTCATTTCTTTTGAATGCTATTCAACCTTTTGTTCGGAGAATTCTGCTTTTACTATTCTTTTACGACAAACACGAGATAATAATTATTCAGCTTTCTACGCTCTGAATCATGAGTTTATTTATAAAATTATATGTCCGCATTTCCATTTGGCGGACAAATCTAGGTATATTGGAACGATGATTTATTTTATAGTATATATTTGTTTATCCCCTCTGTATCGAATTGTTAATCTTAATAATTAATAACGAATGGCTCTAGTTACGACTGGTTATATCTGACACTTCAAAAGCATTTGTTACGTAGTGTGACCAAGGACAGAGTATTTTTCTTTGACTTCAGTGAGGCGAATACTAGTTTACAAGCTGCTGTAGCTCCAGAGGTAGAAATGGGCGGCTGGAAGTCAGTAAAAAAGGAACGAGTCACTTTTTTAGATAAAGCATCTGAGAAGGTGCAAAAGAAAAAAGAGCCAGAAACTGAGAAGGTATTCTCGAAGAAATTCAGTGTTCCCTTTCATGATCAGAAAGTTGCATGCCCTTCTATAAGTTGCCGATATGATGCGTACAGTTATAAAAGATGCACTCAACAGTGACAATTGTCACTTCATTTTTCACGCAAATGATTTCTTTTTTTTCATTTTACAAATCTTATACTTGCTTTACCAGTTGTCAAGTTCTGTTTGAATGACAGTGTATAAAGGGAGGTATAGACTGTGCTATTGTCATTGAATCCGACGAGGAGACTGAAGTGGGATTTTCCTGCTTGGTCAAAGAAAATGCAGGTAGTTGACTGAACTGTAAAAACTAAGATAAAACTTTCTGATTTTCGTTTTTAATATGGTGCGTTATGTGAAAAACAACAAAACTTAATGTAGATTGTTAGATATTATTCAGCGACAAAACCACATAAGATTATAGGTGTTGTTTTCGATTATAGGTGAAACTTTATTTTGATAATCTTGTTCATAAAACTTTAAATTAAATGTCAAAATAAGTTATTAAAACATAAGGTCAATTCCAATAAAAGAACAACATAATAACACATAAGTAATACTATTAAAAAAGCTTTAACAAGAGAGATCTTATACTCCTTAAAAGTAAAAAAAAAAAAAAACTAAAGGATACATTTGACAACTTGCATAACTTATACAATCATCCAAGAAAAATATATTATTATTTAAATGGAATATTTTATTATTGAAAGACGTTAAATAGTTATTTAAAAAAAGATACGTGTAAAAAATAATTATTTTCTTTATTGTATTGGTTTAGAGGACATCTTAATTAAAGGATTGTGTTTTCATCTTTTTATTTGCTTTTTAAATAGTTTAGAATTGAATATTATTTATTATAGTAGGAAGCAGTCCTGGTCTACAGCATTGATTTTAGTTCTAGTTGTAGTTTTGAACTATGAAAACATTACTTATATTGTTTAAAAGAAATATATATTTGTTTCCCTAATACTACCGAATTAGCAGTCATGGATACAACTGCTATATGATTATACTTAATTAGCAATATTTTTTCATGGCTAATTAAAAATCTTATGTTAATTATGGAAATTAGTGTACATTGTATATAGTTTATTACTTCTTGTGATGGTGATTTATATAGCACGACGTGTATCTGTTGATTTGAAACATATAAATTTAATTTAATTCTTTGTAAGTTGCTATTTGATAGAAATCGTAACTGTTTTTAATATATGCTTCCATGGAGATCAGGCGAAGACCTATTTGGCAAATTGACCAAGGAAGAAGAGGAAGAAACTGAGCGAATTTTGCGGAAAGCAAGGAGGCGTAAGAGGAAAAGTATTGTAATACTATAAAAATATATTGAAGGTTACCTATTTCCATTCTATCTTCCTTCTGTCATATTATTTCCTGCCACGACGTAAATATCCACCAATGCACTTTACCAAGTTTTAGATTGATTAGTGACTGCTCTTTGGACTATTTTATTAGGATAATGATATTTTGACAATTTTATTTTATAATATAAGATGATATTTTTTAAGTGGTTTTAGAATATAAAAAAATAAAAAATCATTTAAAAAATGTCACTTTAGATTAAAAAAAAAAGTTATTAAAATTTAATCGTTAGAAAATCATTTTTCATTTTATTATCTACGAAAAGAAAAAGGCAAACCTAAATCTTCTATAATATTTATGCAAATTTATAACGCATGGAGCAAAAGCTATATTTTCAATTCGAAAACAGTAATGGACAGTTAAACTCAATGTCATTTTAATCCACTTTCTTTGTTGTGCAGGAGCAGTTTGTTACTTCAAGACGGGGCTGAAACTTGGATATAATTGTGGACCTTTTGGTATTTTTTTTCTTAATAAAGTGGAGTCTCGCCTTAAGAATTAGTATCGACCTTAGTTATACAGGTACAACTCGTGTCATGTGTAATTTTAATTAGAAATAGTATAAAAAAGAAGTACCAAACTGTATGTAAGTTTATAATCAGAAATTATCTTTTTTTTGGCCTTGTTAACCAGTATTAATAATTTTGTGCAATGCCACATTTCCTTACATAGGAAGTTGTTTGCTCTTTCTATTTTGATTGCAATAAATTCAACTTCACCGAAAGCTTGTACGTAGGTTTTTCATTAATTCATTACAGTAAATTGCACCAAAAAAGAATAAACTATTCGATTGACAATTGACCTTTTTCTGAAGAAAAATGTGTTTTTCCCTTTGTAAGATTGGGTTCCGCTGTCTAAAATTATTGGGCCTTCTTGAACCTCTGGTTGGCGGAAAATTCCAAGTGGTAGAGGTATTGGGGTTTAGAAGATACCACCATGGAGAGAAAAGAATGACACCGGGTTTTTCTTAATTAACATGAAGTGCACTATAGTATATTTTATTTGTCAGGTGAACCCAAAAACTACCAACTAAATGATTTTTCTTGTATGTTAACACTAGTGAAAGATTAACATTTCCTGAGTGGGTCGTGAATTGTATCATTTTGTAAAGAAACAATTCTATCACTTCGTTGCCTTATACACAGCAAATTATTTGACAGTTGGTGAACAATGAACTTGTTAAAGATGCTTTTAATGCTTTTGTTTTGACATGTGAAGTATGGGACCGGACCAATTTCTCCCAAGCCTCATAGTTACAATAACATCTCCCGCGGTGAAGGTTTAAGATTTGCTTAAATTGTTTGAAGTAGTTCTTCTGTTGAAAGATATCATGTCACGCTTGTAATTATTTAACATTTTTTTTAGTTATTTCTACAAATAAATACTGTCTAGAAATAAAATAAAATAAAAATTCTTCACATTATTTATTCTTTTTAAATTATTAGTTGCTACAACGTTGTTTAGTGTACAATGAGGCATTGTTTATACCTCCTTTGATGACAACTTTTTGTCTCTTACTATCGAATCTAATATTATGATTGTTTTTAATTGTCAAAAAGACAAATATCCTAGAGTCTGGGGGGCATGCAGTTGATCAATTATTTTCAGCAATGTATGCAGGCTTTCTACATAAATAAGTTGCAATATTTTTATTTCTTATTTTAATTTCGAGTATTACAGTCCCTTTTTCATTTGGTTATTTATAACCATTATTATGTGTTTCATCTTTCCTCACAGTGCGTTACAATAACTTTACTTTCTCTTTATTTTTCTTGATAGCATATGGAGTGAAAGCACTTTCTAAGACATAAGGTAGAAAGTGGGGGCATCCAATGCATAAAAGGCAGTAGTTGGAGTTAGCCTACCCACTATTTTATTAGTCAAAAAAAAGTAAAGCACAATAATGGGGTTGGACAAGGAGGAAGGATGAAGTTAACTCCATCACAACTTCACTAATGATGTTTTAATAATTCATAAATATGTACATGGCCATAACTTGATCAATCTAATTTTTAACTTGTATATTTTCTTAAAAAATAATTATGTTTAATGATCGTTTTTTACTTTTGCAACAACAAAAAAATACGAGAGTAAATTGTTTAGATTTTACCTTTTTTTTGAAAGAAAAAAATAATCATCAGAACTTTTACATCTATTAATCGAATAGTTAAATTTGGATACACTGCTTGCAACATCCCATTTTAATAGATTAAATTTACTAAATAAAACATCACACAGTCATAATAAAGAGCAATCAGATTTGGAACAACATACATAAGAAATCCAACTGTTACAGTCATCCAAGAATGTACTTGAAAGGGGTCTAGGCATACAACCATGCCATAGCCACAACAGAATTGAAAAGGTTCACAGTTATGCAAAAGGAAGGCTCCTAGAGCACAGGATTACAAAGACACTAGGCCATGGAATTTCATTTGAGGCCACATCAACTAGCCCACTAAGCTGCACCGCTACCACCGTCAGGCCTACCTCCAACAGTATTTCCATCTGCTCCCACCCAAGGTGATCATCGCAAAAGAGAAATCAAAACAAGGACACACACACAAAAGGAATAAAAGGGTAAGCTAGTGTATTATAAATTTTATCATGGTATAACAGACAAGTATTTAAACAGTCCAAGCATGCAACACAGTAGGCATAGAGAATCATGTTATAGCAAACAAACAGGACACTATGACTCAATTATCCGGATACATATACTAAGATCGGATTCACTGGACGCTTGCACTTGTGGTGGCCTCTACTGTTCTGCAGAGCCATTGCCAATGAGTTTCACCCTACCACACACGAGGTTAGCCTTTAAACGTCTAAGGCCATTATCCTGCCAAAGACTGGGGCCTCCCGCTACTCTCACCACTTGGGTCAGTTTGCTCTACATGAGACTCACTGACCCTTTAGAGTTTCGGGATGCGGTCCTTACTTGAATCCATATCTTAATATATACACTACACACCACCATGAGATCTCCCCACGAGACTCATGGAATTACGCCTATCACACTATCAGAATCATTTTTCTCATACAATTCCACTTCTTTCATTTCCTTCATCCAATTCTCATGTTAAGACATCACAAAGCCAGAAATCTATGATCACTCTCATACCAAGCATGCCAATTTCGTTCATAAAAATCCAAACACCCAAGCATATTCACGTACATCATATTTAGGAAGAATAATCTAGACAACACATGCAATAAATCATCCAAACAGTCAAGAAGGACAGTGCCAGCACTCACCACTGCACTGGCCTCGCTCAAGCTAGGAGCCTCGCTCAGGCGAGGAGCTTGCCTCGCTCAAGCTGCGAGCTCTCGCTTAGGCGAGACAGATAACAGTGGCCCCTGGGAGATTTCACGAACTCTCGCTCAGGCGAGGCCTTCTCGCCTGAGCGAGACAGTGCGTCGCTCAAATTGTGACTGGGCCGCCTGAGCGAGCGCTCGAGGCAGAATCTTGGGCGAGCTTTTGTTATTCTCGCCTAGGCGAGACGAGCTTGCCTGGGCGAGAATACCAGTTCTCCCCCACTGTTCCGCGCATGCAACCCAGAAACAATCAATCCAAACATTTTATTCTTGATCTCACACAAGCATAAATGTTTTCAAATCCTTTTACAAATAAAACAGTGGTGAAACAGGCAACATACTCCAAAAACGAAAATAAACTAGCTTCCCTTACCTTGTTATACACTAGTAGAATAGAGTGGTAACCCAAGAAAAGTAGTGGAGAACTGGAGCAAGGTACGGAGCTGAAAACAAACCCACACAGAGTTGAGAATGGGGTGCTAGGGAGAACCCAAGACAGAACCATTAGCCTCTGAACTGGAGAAAGAGAGGAACAAGGTTGGAGTTCGACTTACGTGGAAGTACAATATCCTTAGCTAGCTTGAAACAAAGGGGAGAACCTTTGTGCCCTAGCAGAACTCTTACACTAGACGAGGGGAGGGAACAAGGAGCTGATTTTTCTGAAAATGGAATAGAATGAAGGAGTTAGGGGCTGGCAAGAGTATTGGGTCCCTTATTGGACCGACCTTAGGCCCACGAATGGCTAGGTCTAAATACTCAGCTGAAAAGGAAAAAGGAGCTTACACTACTAATATAAAAAAACAAAACAAAAAATATAATGTACAGTAGTCAATTACCAATGAAATGTAATAAATTATACAATAAGACGCACTGTTAATTGGCTAAAAGTATATTTGGATAAAATTCTTTTAAGAGAGAAAAGTGAAAAAAAATAAAGAAAAATCTTATAAATTCAAATTAGCCTACGCACAAGATAATTTCTTTTCAAAATATACAAATATTTACAAATTATTTTATACATAAACTAATTCTTTTATTATTTATTTATCTGATTATTATTATGAAAGCCAAAGTAAATACAAACATAAATTTTATAAGAAGAAAACAATTCTGACTTATAAAAAATTAATTGTAATTTTTTTATACTTATAAATTTCTAAAAAAAAAAAGTTATCCAAAGAAAACCCTAAATCTACATTTCAATAAACAACTTGAGTTAAACCAGTGTAAACTATAATACCTGAAGCTAAACCTTATATTTGATTATTTGTACAAATATGCATTAAGAAAATGAAGAAAAAGGTACAATTATATACCACCAAAGACATAACGCAACAAAATAGCAACCACCGGTTTAGTATGTTTTGGATCGACACAACACGAACCCAAGTACATATAATTGACGCTTGATCCACTTATATGTTTTTTCATGTAAAATTTTCAAACTTTCAAAATGCAACATCAAAGTAAATATCTATTATAATCTTGAATTATGATAGAGAGAATACCTATTAGACCATTTTCTCCTTTTACTCTTTATAGTCTAATTCCGTATAATAAAAAAAAAAATCTCAAATTTGATATCCGTAATCCTATATTAGATTCTTTTTGCCTATAAATAAAAACCTTGGTCATCTGTATTTCAAAATTTGTTTTGCTTGATTCTGAAGATGAGGTGAAAGGCAAAACTAATGGCTCCACATGTCTTTTTGCATGTAATGTGTGAATTATTACATTAAGTGTAAGTGCTTCCTTTGTTCTTCATGGTCCTCAATTTGTCATCCATCCACCCTACAATCCCCACTCACCTTTCATTATAAGCAATTCCTTCAAAACAAAGGCAAAAACAAAAGAGTGGGAATTTTTCACCACTCTAGCACTTTTTTTATTTTTTTCTCCCAAGTAACATATTGTGCCTTTAACTACATAAATAGCATAGTTTATTGTTATGAAAGTTCAGAGTTTGGCTGAAATAAAAATATGTAAAAAGTGTTAAAGATATAACATTGATTAGAGATAAGGTGAATTTTTACAATATACAAGTGAGTGTAGGCTTTGCTTTATAAATATATTTTGTAGGATTAAGTTTTGAAATTAAATTCATACTATCTTAATATGTATCAAAATTATTTGAAATTTATCTCAACGGTAAAACACATACAAAGAAATATATGGAGAATAAAAGTGTGTATTATTGAGTGTATATAAAATATTACAAGAAGTGTGATATATATACACACAAAGTTAACCCTGAGAGCCAAAAATAAATGAGCCTAAAACATTGACATGTGATAACATCTCCCTCAAACTCACAATGTTTCGGCTAAATGCATTGAGAGTTTGTTAACTAAAAAACGAAAGCGTAAACCAGAGGAACTACTACAAGAATCATTTCTCAATGAAACAAAGAACAAAAAAATATATGGAGAAAGAGATTGTGTACTATATTGAGTATGTATGAAATGTCAGAAGATGTGTGATATATATATATATACACACAAAGCTAACCCTAAGAGCCAAAAATAAATGAGACTAAAATATAGAACTATGCTAACATCAACA
>Ga0214544_1004128_pt1 | contig 29368 bp, 21 predicted proteins | sample CNSS3metaG_FD_160074 | JGI IMG/M metagenome (GOLD analysis project Ga0214544, IMG submission 160074) | Root nodule microbial communities from cowpea collected in UCLA plant growth center, Los Angeles, California, USA - CNSS3 | ecosystem: Host-associated > Plants > Roots > Nodule | place: USA...
TATAAGTTAAAGTGACTATACAAAGAAAAATGATTTAAAATTGTATATGGTAGCTAATTCTGTTGAGACAACTTAAAAACTATCAACAGTTATTTGGTTAGCCAAATATATCTTATTTATCAAAATGAATCTAAATAAACAATGAAAATTTATAAATTCGTTCTTCACAAAAAAAAAAATTCATTCTGAATTTTAGGAATTCATGTTAACAAATAGATCAATATTTATAAGTCTTTGTAGTAATAGTATTTGTAGAAACTTTATGTAGCTGGTGTAACATCCCAATTTCAACAGCTTAAAACTAATAAAAATAGGGAGTTTCATCATAGTTCCAAAACAGATAATCCAGTGTACACAATATATTAATACAGTCTTACAAAATATATGACTATAAAAATATATCACTTATACACTTAAATTAAACTAATAAACTCTATACTACTGACCACTGCTAAAGCTCCCACTGGAAACCTCCTCTTCAACACTAAAACGATGGCTCTTCATTCTCAAGAAGTGCCTTTGACACTACAACCACATCTGCTCCCACCGAATAGGTGATCATCGCAAAAGGAAACATACAACACAAGACAGGAACACAAAAAGCAAGGGTAAGCTAATCTGATTAAGGAATCATGCAGTTCAATTATAAACAGAAACCATGCAATCTTTCTCATTATCACCAGAATCATATAGACCACCACAACACATATACATGACTCTAGACTCAATATCCGGATTATGTAAGCGACATCGGATCTCTTGGTGGCTTGCACCTGCGATGGTTCCCAAACTCTGCAGAGTTTGGACACAAGGGGTTATCACCCAACCACTCCCAAGGTAAGTCCCATCACCTCTATGGCGGATCGGGTCCATAGACCAGGACCTCCTGCTACTCCCCCCGACGTAATCCATCATACTCTACATGAGTCTTAATGGTTACTAGGAGCGTCAGGATACCAACCAAAACTGAGTCCTTATGTCCTTACATACACTAAAACATTCCTCTTAGAATTTCCCTTGAAATCCTAGTTCAACCACTTCTTCTCATATTCCAACTTCATGCAATTTCACCACACATATTACCAGTCATAACAATTCATGCATATCATAACTAAGTTCATATTTTAACATTCAAACATAGCTTCATCCATTAGAAACAAAGAAATAACACTCAACTGTAGGGGTTCTCGCCCAAGCTAGAAGGTCTCGCCTAGGCAAAAAGGCTCTCCCGCTTAGACGAGTCATTCTCGTCTGAGCGAGGCTCAAAACAGAGAACAACCCAAACTCTGGCGAATTCTCGTTCAGGCTAAGCTGTCTCGCATAGATGAGAGTGACTCTCGCTCAAGCGAGACTGGCTCGCCTAGGCAAGATCTCGCGCAGAAACATGGGATGAGTTTCTAGCATTCTCGCTCAGGCGAGAGATGCTCGCTTAGGCGAAAATACCAGATTCCCAATCTGTTCTCACATGCAACAATAAAGAAATCTAGCACAATCCAAGCATACACTCAATTACACAATTCAAGCACTCATACAACAATCAATCATGCAATTCAAAGTCATCAGAATGATTTCTAGATGAAATTCAAGTAAAACAGTTAGCTTCCCTTACCTGTTATCCTGTTTAGACAACTTTATAAACGTCAACGCCTTAAAAACGTCAACACCTCTAACTCCACAGGATGCTCTATCTACACATAGAAACATCACAAGAACGATCAGGACATACCGTTATGATCACTGATCAACAAAGACTCACACTGATGATTAAAATATCGCATGCAAGCTGAAGAATGCTTGCATGCAATAGAAAACAGAAAAAGACTAAAAAAGAGAGCGGAAACTCAACTTACACGAATAGAGAAACTGATCGGTCCAATTTGAAGAGCTCGCCGAGAGGATCAATCCTACGGTCTCGGTTCTTCAATCAGACGACCAGAGAGACAAAACCTCTAGAGAGAAGTCAGAGAACTCTAGAAAAGTGATTTCTAGAGAGATGGTGTGTTTTAAAAATAATGAAACTCGTTTATAACAATTCTATTTATACTAAAACCTTTTAATATTAAAATAATCGAGTCTCACTATTTTTAAACCACTATCACTTTTAAAACGCCATTTTCTAGGGTCTTACAACTGGCAGTCATCTTTGTTGACACAACTTGAAAAATTTTAACAATTATTTGTAAACCAGCTTATTAAAAAGATACAGTTAAATAAAATGAATAAAATTTAAGCGCATAAAATAATTAACAAAAAAGTTGTAGTTCATTTAAAATTAAAGACAAATCGCTACCTAGACATATTACAATAAAAAAATGTCAATAAATAAATTGTCTTCAAATGCTAAAAGTAAATTTATCTCTCAAATCACTTATTTTTCCTTTTCAATATTTCTCTTCAGAAACTTCAATGAAAGATTGTCTTCTTTGATGGAGTCAAGTGATACAATCTTCTTTGTAGATTCTCTCTTGAGTGAACTGTTAGCATTATCATTCGTTGTATTATCTTTGATAAGCTCAAGTGATTGGGATCCACACTCAATTGTTTCATGGGTAAATTTTACTAATAAATCCTATAATAAATGTTAAAAGGAAATAAGATTAATAAAAGAATACAACATTAACAATAAAAAATTAAGATCTTTTTTATACCTCTGCAATATCAACAGTGAACTCATTGACTACATGCTGCTTTTCCCTACTGAACTCTCCATTCCCAACATAAACATCCTTCAAAAAGGTATTGACAAATATGTGAGTAAAAACTCAAACATAATTATTGTTTTTAATCTAACAAAGTAAATTTCAAAATAGATCTTACCCCAGATTTCATCGAAGAATCATTTAACTTTTGAATTATATCATCATCTACACATACTTTCTTAACTCTGAAAGACTGTTCAAGTTTGAAACTCTTATCATTCCTACTTTCGACTTTAAACAACATACTTTTATCCACTAACTGAGCAAACTCCTTAAGCAAATTTCCAGAAGCATTTATCTACCATAAAAAAATAATTTAATATCATATTAAAAAACATTTATCCAACTTATCTATATATATATATATATATGGATATCTTGCAAAGTATACCTTATCATGACTTTCTAACATATCAGCATAAGTTTTTCTGAAAAGGATGGTTGCATCCCTATCAAACAACACAAATGTGGTTGAATTTGATGAGTCAATGACGCGAAATTTGATCCTATATCTGTAAAATTAATAGAAGTTATTAATCATAAAAAGTGGAAAGTATACTCAGATATTTCAATTGACATTAAATGTAATTCACAATAAGTTAACCTTGGAAAGACTTTGATAACATGCTTATTAAACTTCTCGCAAAAACACATCTTAGAATCTGGATAAAAAACTTTGTTGCAAACACAAGCAGTATACCACCAATCATCCTCGGCCAAATATGCTTAATGGTTCCAAACAATATGTAAGTGGTTACCTTTCAATATAAAAAAAATAGTCACAATAGTTATATGAACAACAAAATTGGATGCAAGCATTAAAAAGTCATTCTAACCTCTTTACAATCTTTGAGACCTTGAATGGTTATCCTAGGTTTAAGCGTTAAAAAGTCATCTTCAACAATATGTTTGGAACTCTGAGAAAGCTGAGTTAATGCTTGTGATGGAGATTCAATGTTCTCACACATTCTGTGAAGTAAAAGATAAAGTTAAGACAATGGATATAATCAATGGCGGAGCTCTCAAGGAGCAGGCGGGGGCCACGGCCCCCCCAAACTTTTCCAATTTTTTTTTCATTTTTTTAAAATTAAATGTATTTAATTTTTTTAAATTATGTATATTTTAAAATTATTTAAATTAAATGTAGCTTTTTAAATTAATTATTATTTTTATTTCTTTTATAAAGTATAATATTTAATATTAATAAATAGAAAAATATAAAATCAAATATAATAAATCAAAAAAATTATTAAGATAATTTTTATTTTTTATTTTTATTATCTTTTGAGTTTTTCATGTGTTGCATTTGTTCTTATTCTTTAAATCTTTTCTTCCAATTTTAAAGAAAAAAACTTGTCTCACTTGATAGTGAAATACTTATTTCATATTTAGCATTATTTTTTATCTCATGACATTTTGTATATTATTTTTTATGAATATAGAAGAGTAAGTAATGTATTATGTGATTTTTTATAGACAATTTTTAAGTGGACTTGATTGTCATAATTTTTTGTTGTCTCTTAATTTTTGATTAGATTATGATAGATTATTTTTTAGTCTTAAACTTATTTTTTAAATAGGTATATTGATGAAAAACAAAAGAATAAATCCATTTTTTAAAATTGATAAAAGAGAAGTGAAGATCAAAACAGGACAATATAGTTGGTCACCGCATAACAATGAAATAAAATGTTTGTGATGACTTTTGAATCGATATGTGCATATTAGTAAAATGGAAAATGAATATTTGTAGATAATATGGTTATTTATATTGAAAAAAAATAACTGAAAATTTTAGTTATGATTGAATAATTTGATAAGTTCAAAAATATGAAAAAATAATGAATAATACTTCGTATATGTGTAGTTTCTTTTATATTTATAACTATATTAAATTATCTATTTATTTTTTATTGAATTAGTAACATTAATGTTAAATATATAAATTTTAAGTATATTATTTTGGCTCCCCCAATAATTTTGGTCAAGATCCGCCACTGGATATAATCGAAGATTTGTAATTATAATAAAATGAAGAAGAAATTTAATATTATCTTGATTGTAGTTCAGATGCCTCCTTGAAGTCAACATTGTACTTAATCCTACTGCAGAACTTACAATTTTAAACTTGAACCTTATCTAAATTAAAAAAAAAGTGTATGTGAAACTAACATCGAATAAATAGTAATAAGAAATGTATAAAACTAATAAAAAAAGATTACCTAGAGAAGTTTTAACTTTAGCAAACTCTATACTTATTGCAGCATTTTGTACTTCTCCACTTGAAAGAAAGACATTCAGTTCATCCACATAAATATCAAACAAAGTACATTATATTCGAAACCTAAACATTGAATAAATGTTATGTGAAATCATTATTTTAACAAGAAGAAAAAATGTATGCATTATACTTTAGAACTAAAGTATCCATCAGCTTCTATGGCAATGACATTTAATTTTATTGTCTTTCCATCAACTTGCAATTCTCTTTCTGTGCCAACTCCTACCAGTAATCCCAAGATGTCTACATAATAATTCATAAATATCATATTAAAATTTTTAAAAAAAATCACAAATAAACAAATATTGAAAAAGAAAAATGGTACAAAAACTATAAATATTAACTTACCCACTAAATAATCAGTATCAAATCTAATGGTGGTCAATAACGACAAAAGTGTGTATTGTGGTTTAATATCTGGAACCAAGTTAGTATGAAGCAAAGAAAATTTTGTACCAAACTAGAAATTAATCTTATAAGGGTGGTGTGTAGTTCTGTATATTCCACTATTTGAAGCCACACTGAAATTTTGGATGCCATAAACATGGCCTTCAAATATTTCAGTCTAAAATTTGTAAATTAGAGTACGTCTAATGGACGCATGTATTTTACCTCTCTGCAAAAACTCAATATAATAAACATGTTTAACCTACACATATTTTCTTCATAACAATGATGGAAAAAAATTAAACGCAATATTACCTCTTTGTCTTGAATAGCCAACTCCATGGAGAAAGGACACCTATGTTTACTGAAATCTAGAACAAACCATGAACGTATGACCCTAACAATGATATTTCACTTCTCCTTTTCTAGAGTAACTTCGCTTAGGTTTTGGGTTTGCTTTTGATCTTAACAAAGAGCTATATTGAACTCACAGGAACGATATTCAAAAATCAAAAGTAAACAAATGAGTATTAGATTTGTGACATATTTATAGATATATAGATATAAAAATAATAAAAAAATACAACTAAAACAAATATAAATAAAAAGGTTAAAAGTAGTTATAGAGTTTCAACTTTTTTTTGGGTCAAACCATGGAAAAAAAAAAGTAAGGATTAATACTAACATGGATTTGGAAATTCTTGATAAACTAAAGGTTCATATGTTAGTCGAGTATAAACTTTCAAATGGTAGAAGAATAAAAAATGGACAAAAAATTCAAATTAGGTCTCTGCAAAGATGGAGTAGTAAGTTATTTAAAAAATGATAGACATATGATGTTAATAGAAATATATACTTTTGACCTACAAATGGAGATTTCATACTAACATTTTTTTGTGAAAACTGCAAAAAACAACTATTGATGTCAGAAACCATTAAATATTCATATTCATGTATTCACAAGTTTCATAAAGGGAAAAGTAATACAAAAGAATTATGATGAACATAAAGCATGAAACAAATTATTTAAAAATCAATCCATAATTTGTTGGTGTGATGTATTGAGCAGTGAACCATTAATTGTAACACTAATGTGTAAAAACTGCAGATCTGCAAATACATACTGGTATATAAAGCATTAAACAAAAAAGAAATCAAGAAATTTGTTATTTCAGAGCTACAAAAGAAATGGGCAAACCCTAATTATGTAGACAACAACATATGAACTGCATAGGTTCTAGTATTTCCGTTTTTGAAAGAAAAACTACTATATTTGTAAACAAAAATGAATGAAGTACATACATTTGGTTAAAGATGGTTTGTAAGAATCCGATCCTGCTAGCGAAAAGTAATTTGGCTGAAATTTTTTTGACAATTGTACAAAAAGAAAAAAAGAAGTGTTGTGCATAATAAATTTTATGTGAACACAAGATATAACATTTCAATACTCATAAAAACTTCCTAGAGAAGCCAAATATCTTCGATGATTTAATTTAATAACGTATAAATTAAGGATATGACGATTTGGTGCATATTCATTTCCAACAGTAAAAAATCTCGTGGAAGATGTAAAAAAGTACTCGAGTAGTACAAACAATCTTATCATTCCACAATTTAAAAATCAGATTTTAAAACTTATTAAAGTTTAAAAAAATTAAAATGAGAATTATGACGGTTTTGTATGAAACAACTTTTGAAAAGTCATTTTATTCAACAAATAATATTTAATAATTTAAATGATATCAATTCTTTAAAAAAGGAAAAATTAATGATATGACATTTTGGTTTCTGACATTAATTAACTAGCAAAGATATTCGTATATGGAAAAAGATATGGAACAGTTATCATTAATAACATTGCAAAAGTTGAAAATAGGAAGACTTAAACATAAAAAACCACAATAATCCATACAAAAATTACAGATAATCAAAAAGTTAAAATACTATAGTTCATGGATGCTTTCAATCGCGATGATAATTGTAACATCCCGAGCTTTATATTACGGATTTAAATAAATAAAATAAGTAATTGATAAATACAGTTCATTTAATAAATATCATTTCCCAAAAATGTGGAAAATTTAAAACTTATTATTACGTCATTCTGAAATACCTCAATACAAAATTATAAAACTCCATTATAATTATCAAATTTTAGTAATATAAAACATTACAATTTATTATAAATCATGAAACATAAAAACAATGGTAAAACTTTTGCCCAATCTAACCCCTCTCCGGCTTTATGCCTCACCAGATCCACCTGCAACATCATCTGCTAACGTATACCGAGTACATGATCATGCCAAACACAAGCAGATAGGATGAGCTAACAGAATAAACATATATATACAACACATACATATATCATAACCACATTAAAGGAAAATCATCTTTTGATTTCATGACACATGGCCACTACCATGTCAACCGTGTTCTACGTCTTCTAGGGATTACCTCAAGATGTCTTGTTGCCACACCTATCAGCTATCAGCCACAATTGATAGAGCACGTGCGAGAAATCATGCTACGGATCACACACCATAACGCCAAGTGGAGTTACCAATACGAATAATAGTTGTAACGTCCCAAGACTACCAAACTCGTTAGTTAAATACTGAGGACGACAATCTAACTGAACCCATCCGTACATTATACTACGTGCACATTTACACCGACAACACTTGCCAACCCGAGCCAGAACTCAAGAGTTCCTCGTGTTCATCTACCATCCCGAGCCACAACTCAAGAGATACCATTCCGAGCCACAACTCAAGGAATGTCACGTGCTTAACCCCTATCCTGAGCCACAACTCAAGGGATACGTTCCGAGCCACAACTCAATGAACACCAACAAGCCAACCTTTAAGGTATCATAAAAGCACTGTAGACCACGCACACCAAAGCAAGCACAACACAAATCTGCTGCATCAACATCGCCTGGCACAGACCAAGAGGCGTCAGGCGCATCAGACTTCCAGGCCACCTAGCGGGGGACACGTACCGCCAAGCACCTCTAATACCCTTTTACCTGCAGGTGTCGCCTGGCGGAACACTCCTTGCCACTAGGCGCCTCAAATTTTAGTTCTCTTCTGTTTGGTAACTTCCGCCTGGCGGGTCACATACTGCCGCCAGGCGCCACACCAGTACTCGCACAGTACTGGTTCTGGTTTGATTTCAGGTACTGTATTTAACTCCCTTACTCACATATTCACTCGACAGGTCTAATTATTATGTCTTTGATCAATAATAGTGCCCAATACATTACTACTATCATAATTTCCATATGTAGAACATTTCTATCAAATTCATATCCTTAAGATGCTTAGCCACACATACTCTTAGGTTAATTCCCTACTTTATACCAATGTTTCAAACAAGCATCACAGTTAATTCAGAGCACTATTGGTACTATTCCATTCATAATGTAATCTAATTTATCTCATAACTTGGACTTATTCCACGGCTTAAAAGTTCCAAGTTTACCCATCTAATCTCCTCTATATATATTTATGACCTATTACACCTCATTCCACCAGTCCATTACCATGACTTAGCTATATAGTCTTAGTACTCCCACATAATGGAAGTTTTCCCTTTCTTTAAGTCATCGAAATTCCAATACTTCTTAATTAAATTAAATATGGTCCAAATTAGTTCCTCAACCACCACTGTGCACCAAAACACATAAAATCCGCAGCTTTGGTATGGCGCCTGGCGACAACCAAAGTGCCGCTGGGCAGTTCCCGTTGTTCCAAGAACCCCAACATTCTCCCTGCACTTATGAACCTCAACCCATCCCCTACAACTCTGATTTCAATCAATTTACGACTCCATAGGCTACACTATAGTGTTTTAGGATTACATTTCACTAGTACAATTTTCCAGACACGAAATTTATTAACATTTTCCACTTAATTTAGTGCCACTATAACAAATCCCAAATCCTCAACCCTAAAATGATGTTCATGCAATTTTCATCTCTATTAACCCCCAATCTCATGAAATTCAATGATGTGTGTCGCCTAATTATTTACAAATAATCAGTATTTTACTTTTTTCTAATTAGAATCATTCCAAAAACCCAAAATACCAAAAATTGAGTCAAATTGACTCACGTCGCCTGGCGGGTGTTCATCACCGCCAAGCAATTCAACCAGAACCCAACAACTAGGTTTTCAAGCACGCATCGCCTGGCGGTCAGGGATGTGCCGCCAGGCGGTTCCTCTTCAGGAACTCAAAACAAGCAACACATGGATGAGTCGCCTGGCGGTAGTTCATCGTTCGCTAGGCGGTTACTGGAAAATTTCCAAAAACTCGAAAATTCAATAGATAGAGGAAACATTCATGCATTTCATACTATACATCATGCAATTCATGCTTAAACATAAAAATTAACGTGTAAAACTCCCCTAACCTGAAATCCTTAGCTTAAACCTTGAAATAGTCTTTGATTCCTCCTTGCTCCCAATGACTTGCCTTAGTTCTCTTTGATCTAGCCTATGTACTTCACTCACAACACCAATTTCACACTGAATTCCCTCTCTCTAATTCGCAGAACAATGGCAGCTCTCTGTTCTCTTTCTTTTTCCTCCTTACTTACCAATTACTAGACCATAAATGTGGCTTAATGACTCAAAACGAATATTATCTCATTGATGGTGGTAATTACCATTCAAGCACAATTATGAGGTGGTTTTCCAGCCCCCATTGGCTGCTAGGGTTTCTTTGTCCTTTCACATTCATGCCCAAAAGAAATTTTGGCAAAAAATAAAGTTTAATTTGGATTCACCAAGGTTTGAACCCCTAACCCTGCCAATGTCAAATCAATGCACAACCATTTAACCAATTCATGTTTCGTGATGATTAATATAATTCTACGATTATATTATCACTCAACATGATCAAGCATATTATCAAAAATAATAATAAATTAGAAAACACACAAATGGCATTCATAGGACTTGGGTTCAAGTCCTTTCACACAATCAAGTACTCTTAAGCATTTGAGCTAGTACTTTTCCATATAAAGGCTCCCACTACCCACATTTATTAATTAATTAATTTTCACGAGTCTTACAATAATATTAATTGATATTAAGCAGAATATTGACATCCTTGTTTGCGTTTTCACCGTCAAGCTCGAAAAGAATTAAATCTTTTGCCTTTAGTACATGAATGTCACAAAACCTTTTCCATCCACTACCTATCTTAACAGATTTAGCTCTAATCAACAACTTGCATGGAACTTGTGCTTTTGGACCGTAAAGCACAATGTTGGACAACTAACTATTGCATAAATATTTACATAAGTCTGAATTCAAATCCTACAAAAAAAATGAAATAATAATAAATAAAATTGAAGTTTTATTAAGCAATAGGTAAGAGAAGACAGAAAGCTTCTTCTACAAATTATAAAAATTATACGAAAGAATGTAACAAACCTCACCAAAAAGCTTGCTTTGTAATTGTATTTAGCAAGCCTGAACTCAAAATGAATTAACTTGGACCTTGTTAGAGGAGCATTTGTTCGAACATGACTTAGAAACTTATGAACATTTGACCTTGAACACTGTTGGTAAAAGTTTTTCAAAAGCAGAATTTCCAGAATGTCTTAAGAAACAAAGTTTGGGTGGTTGTAACTAATAAAAATTTCTTAGATCACACCAGCCTTCAGTAATCCTAGGATTATAAATATCCATGTTGAAGGTAACATGGTGAACATTACCCTCCTTATCAGCAATAGTCCAACATGGACGCAATTCATTGCCTAATCTTATCACAAACAATCAGTTGAAGAACCAAAAATCCTTGTCAAAACAGGAAGTTCATACAAAGACAAACATCAGTTAAAGAAACACACTTAAAAATAATGGTAAATAATTTAATGTGTAAACTATTTGAAATGTTTTATACAAACCTGGTCTTCGATGAAAATAGTAAAGAATCCACCCTTAAACTTTGCAGCAAGTATGGATTGTTCACCAAGTATGCATTATGTAGTCGTCATTTGTTAAATTGGTAAGATAGATTTTTTTTAACAAAAGAGGGATGATCTCTCAATGAATCGTATTTAAAAGCTTACAACCATTGAAAAAGAAATCGTGATTCATTGTGAGATCGAAATACAGGATTTAAATTTACAGACAAAGATTGAAGTAGATCGTAATGTAGTAGCAAAAATGGTGATTTGAACATGCATACCTTTCTGTAATGGAGAAGAACTTGTTAAAAAACTTAGTCTGTCGCTGGTAATGCAATGTGAAATGTTGTAGATGATGATAAAAACTGAAGATGATGAAACAGAGAGGATAAGTTCAAAATGAAAGATGTAAATGAATTTTGAAATGTGAAGAGGCGCATTGGTGATAAAAGTGTGTTGGTGATACAAATATTAAATGGAGCAATTGAAATATCTAGACAGTGCAATGATCATTTTCTTGAGAAGTGAAAACCATAATGAACAAAATTTATAAAAACCTGCACCGTGACCCAGATTCGGATTTTGTATTGATTAGTGGATTATTTTAATGTTTTAATCGGAATCAGTTGAATGATGAAAACGTGCGGGAGATGATGGAGCAATTCAAATATCTAGAATAGTGCTTTAATCATCATTATCTGCAGCAGTGCGAATAATGATGAGAAATATTGATTGACATGTTTATTCAGATTTAATTGGAAGTAGTGTTTTAATGTATTGGAATACACAACGATTTTGTAATACGAAGAGGTTTGTAGTATTTCGTGAGCAATGATAAATGGTGATTTCCAATGCGTTGCAATATTTCATATTTATTTCATATTTATTAAATATTTAATATTTAAACTTGGCGTGAAATGATCTTGGAATATGATAGTTCTAAAACTTAATATTTAATGTTTAGGTTAAATGATTTTAATAAAAATTAATTAATAGCTAATAATTAATGTATTTGAGTGACGCTAAAATTTTGAATTTAGATGGAAACATAATTAATTATATTTAATTCAAAATATAATTAACATTTATTTATAGCTCTTTCAAACTTCTGATTTTTAGTTATTTGATTAAAGAACTCCATAATTAAATTAATGACTTTGAGAAAAGTATATAACATAAAAAAAAAAAAACACATAAATACATATATATATATATATATATATATATATATATATAATAATAATAATAATAATAATAATAATAATAATAATAATAATAATAACTACAAATATTATAAAAAGTTTAATTTAAAATTACATCAAATGTGCTAAACTTTAAAAGCAATTTAATGGATACAGAACTTTGATATGTATGCTTGTTTTTTCACTTTCAACTTCAAAAACAACTTCACGGTGATCCTCTGCAGATAGTTGATAAAGAGCACAAAATTTTTTCTAGCCAACTCCAATCTTAACAAACGTTGGTCTTATGATAAATTTACATTCGACTTCGCCCCTTGGTCCGTGGAGAACAACAGTTGAAACTTCACTATTTTCAAAATAACTCGCAAAGTCTTTTTTCAAATACTGCAAGCATAATGTGAAGAGATTTTACTTAGTAATAAGGCATTTAAATAAATATAAAAAAATAAAGAAAATATCTAACCAAGTGGCTGACTTAATAGTAATATCTCGATAGTTCAACTTGAAAAAGAATTAACTTTGACATAGTTAGAGGATGGCGGATGGCAATATTCTTTAGGAAGTTGGCTTGGATTCTTGAGTCTGAAGAACGTCTAGAGAAGTGGATTTGGAAAGAACAATTTCCCATGTATTTTAACACATAATTTGTCTAACTTATCTGCATAGAAAGATCTTAAATCATTCCAGCCTTGGGTAATCATTAGAGTGTGAATATCCATGTTGTAGGTAACATTGTGAACATTAGATTCGTAATCAACAATGATCCACTGTGAACCAATGTCCTTCCCATATCGTAATATGAAAAGTCGGTCGACGTGTCCAAAATCCTTCAAAGATGAGCAAGTTGGGAATAAAGAAATAAAAATAAAGATAAAAATAAAACTGTGAAGGAATCAAAAATTAAACTTGGTCTTTCATAAACATAGTAATGAATCTGCCAATAAGTTCTGCATAAAGTATGGATTGTGGAGTGGGCATGGATTCCATTACAGGATAATAGAGTGATGATGAAGAAGATTGGTAAGAGAAGAAAATTGGTAACAAAAGAAAAAGAAGATTTGTCACTTGTTAGTTGGTAATGAATAATTGCAAACATTGGGAATATATATATATATATATATATATATATATATATATATATATATATATATATATAGAGAGAGAGAGAGAGAGAATAGGAGAAGTCATACATGTTCCAAGAGTCAGAAATTAATTGTCATCCTGCTTCAGAATTATTGTAATTCCTTGGGAATAAACATTTTAAAAAATAAGTACCAATTATAAAAAAAAACGTTAAATAAAAAATTATACAATATAAGCTTTATTAAATAAAAATAATAACATTAAAACAAATACCAAAATATTAATTATCAAATCAAAACTCGTAAAATGAAAAATTGCAAACATTGGGAATATATATAAAGAGAATAGGAGAAGCAAGACCTGTTCCAAGAGTCAGTACTTAATTGTCATCTTGCTTCAAACTTATTGCAATTCCTTGGGAATAAACATTTTTCAAAATAAGTACCAAATATAAAAACCAAACTCGTTAAATAAAAAAATATACAAATACCAAAATATTAATTATAAAATCAAAACTCGTAAATTGATCAATTACGGAATAAATGCTTCATTAACTTTGAAGAAGATAATAACAAAACAAAAAAGATGAATTTCTTAATCATGAAAACGTGTTAGACCGGTGGTTCTGCTGTTTCTGTTGTTTCAAACTCTTGCATGACTTGGACCTCTTCATTTCAAACATTTAAACAAAAATAAAGTTAGCATCAACGTAAAAATCACTTAGATAAAAGAAAATATCAAAAGAAGATGATTTCCTTGCTTGAGAAAGCTGAAAATAACCGAAAGCTGCGTAAAATTATGAACTTTACATACCATTTTCATTCTGCAACGAAAAATATCAAAGTTCAATTTTTTTGCTGCTTAAGACTCTTGCATGTCTTCGACCTCTTCATTTCAAGCATTTAAACAAAAACAAAGTTAGCATCAACACAAGAATCACTTAGATAAAAGAAAATATGAAAAGAAGATGATTTCTTTGGTTGAGAAAGTTGAAAATAACCGACAATTGGGTAAAAATATTAACTTTACATACCATTTTCATTCTGCAACGAAAAAGATAAAAGTTCAAGTTTTTTGCTATTTAAGACTCTTGCATGTCTTTGACCTCTTCATTTCAAGCATTTAAACAAAAACAAAGTTCGCATCAACACAAAAAACACTTAAATAAAAGAAAATATAAGAAGAAGATTAACTCATTGCTTGAGAAAGCTGAAAATAACCGAGAGCTGGGTAAAAATATTACCTTTACATACCACTTTCATTCTGCAACGAAAAAGATAAAAGTTCAAGATTTTTGCTGCTTAAGACTCTTGCATGTCTTCGACCTCTTCATTTCAAGCATTTAAATAAAAACAAAGTTAGCATTAATACAGAAAACAGTTAGATAAAAGAAAATATAAGAAGAAGATGAACTATTTGCTTCAAAAAGATGAAAATAACTGAAAGTTGAGTAAAAATATGAACTTTTCATACCAATTTCGTTTTGCAACAAAAAAAAAATCAAATCTTGTGCAAAGTTGTTGTTTAAAAGTCTTGTATATCTTCAACCTCGTCATTTCAACCATTTAAAGCAGAACAAATTTTTCATTCATATGAAAAAAAACATAAATTAAAAAAGAAAACATGTTTTTGTAGAGATTTGAAGGTTTTAGTGACAAACATTGAGATGAAGAATAAAAAAAGCAAAAATAGAAAGAGATATGAATGTTTGAGTGAGAAAAAGAGAGATGAAGCTGAAGAGGTAGCGTTGGCCATGGTGTTCTATATGAGTGAGAAAGAGAGAGATGAAGTTGAAGAGGTTGTGTTCGCCATGATGTTCTCAGTGAGTGAGAAAGAGAGAGAGAGAGAGATGAAGCTGAAGATTATCTAGAGGCCATGGTGTTGTGTGTGACTGAGAAAGAGAGAGAATAATCGGAAGAATAGTCGGAGGCCATGGTGTTGTGTATGAGTGAGAAAGAGATAGAACAAGCTGAAGAGGATGGTGTTGTGTGTGAGTGAGAAAGAGAGAGAAGAAGTTGAAGAGGTTTGAAAAAGAATGATATTGTGTGTGGGACACAGAGGGTCAGAACAAAATAGTGTGAGTGTGATTTGTTTTTTGATTTATTTTTTAATCCTTCAAAATTCTGAGAGATTGACACATAACCAAATTTTCCTCTTGTAGAAAGCAATTTTTGAATGGAAGTGGTTCAGAAATATTAAAATATTGAAGAAGTTGCTATTTGTTAGTTCACAATTGTATATAGTATTAGATTAAAAAGGTACCAATTCCAAGTTTTAAATATGGAATACAATAAAAAATCTTACATGCATCGTAGTTGTATGATTGAAATATTAAATATTTTGTCTCCCGCAATGATGTCTAATGCATCATTCAGGTTAATATACAATGGGACATGGCAATGGAGGCCAAATACTTTTAACTCCCACTCTAGTTCTACCCGGTCTTTTCCTTAAGTTGTGTGATTTTTTCAGCAACTTTCCTAGATGATCATCTTCTACTTTTGTCATGTTATCATCTTCACATATAACACGTGGATGCCGAACATGTTGCTTTTCAGGACGGGATAACTAAAATAAATATTTGGAAAGGTATAACGTCAAAAACTTTATAAATTGTAAGATTGAACTATTAAGAATATGATGCATTGTGTCTTTTGATATTCCAAACACATTGGACATAAAAAAAATTTTGCCTTGTAATTACAGATAGGTAACATGTTATTTTTTGAAAGCATCTCCTTCAACAACCCCAACAATTCTGTGAAACTTGTATCAGTCCATCCATTCCTTGCTTTTAAACTGAACAATTTCAAAATTGTTGACTGTCGCGTAAAGTTAGCGCATCATGGGTATAACTTTTCCTCTGAATCGAACTTAAGAAAATCATATAAATGAGCTTTTCCAAAATTTTCCTCCCCAACATCACATACCATGTCTTATAAATGATCACCCATCCATTCATTTACATAATTTTTTCCTTGTGATGTTGTAAGCTTGTTTAATACTTCTACATGCCAAGTCCAAAGTGTATAACTCCTGACTATACTAAAGATGAATAGATGATCACACATTCTGCCCAAGTCTTCACGTATTTGATTAAGACAACGGACATAAGAACAAAATTTTGTCCTGTTAACAAAGATTGCATGTCTTGAGCATATTTCAAAAACTCAAAAACCCCATTTTCATAATCTTGATTAATGCGATGTTCATTCATCCAGCTTCGATCCATACTATGTTCGTAAAAAACTTCATCAATCTCAATCTTTTAACTCTCACAAAGTGACGCCCTACCCATTTGAAAAAAAATTATTTTTCACAATTTGTTATATACGAAGAAGTCAAACATAATAAATTTTGAAAAAAGTTGACAGTATTTTGCATTGGTCTCTGAAGTTCACGAAACAAAAGTGATCATTAATGATCACAATCAAGTATGCATATAGAGAACAACACAAAATTACCTCAATCAAAATTTTATCAAATTTATGCATAAACATCAATGTACACATTATAGCAGATTATGAAAAATAATTTTTCAAATTGTTCGATCGGACAATTCAAGATTTAATACAAATGATTAAAAATTTAATCATTTGTACTAAATCTCAAACGGAAATTGTACCGTTCTAGTCGTCTAGGGCCTGACCCGATTCATGAAAGTCTTTGGGCCTAGTTTTCTTTGTTACTAGTTGATATTTTTTACATGAGAGATATTATGGTCAGTTAGTTATTATATTTGTAACTGCTTTGTCTATAAACGAGAGATTAACCCTCAAAGTTAGGGGGACTATTTTCTAGCCTCGGTAAAACTGATCATATCCCCGATCACAAAACATAAACCTAAAGCCTTAGACACCCCTGAAAACTTTTCTCGAACACCGTTCGACCATATGACGTGGAACGAAGGACAAGGGAGGTTATTTTCTTTGTTTCTCATATCTTAAACGTTTGAAAAAAAAAGGTAACTTTTTATATTTTTAATTAATTATTTAATTAACTTTTGCTTAGAAGTAAATTGTTATGAATTGAAATTCCATTTTGAAAAAATAACTACACAAAAGCAATACGACAAACAATATTAAAAAAATAATAATTAAATGATTTACATAATAAAATTATATAAAACGTTACGTAACAATTTTTTTTCTTGATTTATGAATAAAGTTATTTTAATAAATATTATAATTCTTATATATAATTTGAGTTATATTATATGAAGGACTAACCTCATTTTGTAGTTATATTCAAAGTTCATCTGTCATGAGTAATCCTAATTAATTCAACTAACTCCAAGTTCGGCTTGGGGGCGGTGAAGAGTTGTCTAAAGCGACGACCCAAGCTTGACTTGGGAGCAGTGAAGAGCCGTCTAAAGCAACGACCCAAGCTCAGCTTGGGGGTGGTGAAGACCCATGTAAAGCCACGATCTAAGCTTGGCTTAGGGACGGTGAAGAGCAGTCTAAAAGGATGACCCGAGCTTGGTTTGGGGGTGGTAAAGAGCCGTCTAAAGCAATGACCCAAGCTCGGCTTGGAGGCAGTGAAAAACCGTTAAAACGACAATCAAAGCTCGGCTTGAGGTAGTGAAGAGGCATCTAAATTGTCGATTCCCACAAAACCAGGACTTCTTTTTTTAGCATTTACGCCTTAGATACTGATCGTCAAGGCTAGGGAGCTGTGTACCATCCTAGTCATCCAGGGCCCGACCTGATTCATGAAAGTCTTTGGGCCTAGGTTTCTTTGTTACTAGTTGATATTTTTTATAAGAGAGATATTTTGGTCAGTCAGTTATTATATTTGTAATTGTTTTGTCTATAAATAAGAGATTAACCCTCAAGGTCAGGGGGGACTATTTTATGGCCTTGGTGTGCTATTTTATTTCACGTTAAGTCAGAAAATTTCTTAAGATTTTTTCTTCGGTAAAGAAATATTCAATTGTGTGCCGACACTAACGTTGACTCTTCCTCGGGACACTTTTGTTTTTTCTATTTGACCCTTTTTTTTAGGTCGGACTGTGATTACCCCTGAGTTCTTTTGAGAAAGGGTTATTAACCGGGTTGAATGTGGCCCCAAACAGCTACAATCGAACAACTAGGCCTTTGTCTGAGCTTTTCACATCCTCTGTACCCATTTTGGATTTATTCTGAGTACGAATGTGTTTCTTTATTTCTTTGAGATGAAAAAGTCGACCAAGTAGATGTTGTTGTCTTTGAGCGGTGTAGGAGGTCGAGGGCTTCTCACGCTATTTCAGTCGTCTGATAAAGGATTCAAGGGTGCCTTCCTGAAGGTTCGAGCTCCCCTTCACAAACCCGATCTCCTAGAGGGATTTCCACTATATTGGACCTAGAACTCGAGCTTTGCTAGGGCAAGGCAGTTAGGAGATCTTGAACCTCAAGAGCAGGAACATTACCTCTTGTTGGAGCAGCATAAAACCCTCTTTGAGACTAAACAAGTACTCAGTTTTGAGTTTAAACCTACTAATCTCAAAGTTTACATTGGTTGGTCTTTGGTCGATTGCTTTGCTTTTTCTTTTGAGATTCATGATCGAATGTGGCCTAATTCATGTTTATTTTGCAGAGTCTAGGATGGGCATGTCGAAATAGGATTTGGCGAGGCGTCTGAAGAATATCTGAGGTCCTCAATTCCAACCGACTATGATGAAGCCTCTAGTTTAGGTATTTAAGGCCATGCAATTACCATCTGACGATGACGAGATGGTGTCGGAGACAACGCTCAAGTGTCGTAGGAGAGAAGTCGCGACTCGAGTTGAGGGGGAGATGGCGACTTCCTCCTGTTCACGACCTGAGCACACCCTCTATTCTATAGGGCCCATGCCATTGGAAGGTTTGAGTAGTGCTTGCCAAAGTTTTTGGGACTCTTCCTATCGCCATACAGCATATAGCTTGACGCATAACATTTTTTAGGGCGACCTCCAGTGCTTCCTTAACCAGGATGTGTCTTCAGTTCAGGAGGATGTCTGCGCATTTCTCCACAAGGTTGAGGGGTCCACAGTGGCATTATGCGAGAAGCTAAATCGTCTTGGTCTGGCCGAGGAAAAGAAGGATAAGGAGATCACGACTACCAAATAGGAGATATCTCGCCTAAATGTTGAGCTGGCCGAGATGGAGAATTTAAGGAAGGGTCTCAAAGAATGAGAGCTAAAATTCACCGATCTTGAGGCTGCCTTGAAGGAGGCGACGAAGAAGGTGTTGGGACTCGAGGAGAGCTTACGCAAAATAGAGGCTGATGCGGAGGAAAAAGAGAAGAGATTGGCCAACGAGGTTGCCATGACGTACAATATCGGATTTGAGGCAACTTTGGAGCAGGTTCGCCTTTTAAGCCCTTTAGCCGACTTGTCGAGCGTGGATACAGACGTTGTTATTGATGGTAGCTTAGTTGATGATGACGGTGCCTCGAGGTTGCGTAGGGTCTGTCTTTTTTATTTTTGCTATCCAGATTGCCCAGTTTCCTATTTTGACAAATCCTAAAGTTTTTGATAATTTAACAATGTATTACGTACCTTAGAATATTTTGCGATTTTTTGAACTCATGTGAATGAATACTGCCTTTGTGTATGCTCGGTATGACATCATATAGTTAATCCTAGCATCCTGTTTACGAAATTTGCTCGGTCCTTTGTGTTTTGCATGTTCGTTTTAGCCAGCTTTTTACGCGTGTGGGCTGAGAGCGATAAGAGAATATTCGTTTTTTAGTTAACTCTCAAGTCATTTGTTGGGTGATCTACTTCTAACCCTCAAGTCTTTGGTCGGTAGACTTTTTGCTTTCTTTAAACGGCTCTTCATGGTCCCTAAGCCGAGCTTAAGTGGTCGCTTTAGATGACTCTTCACCGCCCTTAAGCTAAGCTTAGGTGGTCGCTTTAGACGGGTCTTCACCGCCCCTAAGCCGACCTTAGGTGGTCGCTTTAAACGACTCTTCACCACCCCTAAGATGAGCTTAGGTAGTCGATAATCATAAGGTTTAATTGGAATGACAAAGGAAAATAGATTTCATTCAAAGTATCTGACCTCATTAAAAAACCCTTGTGTTCCATAGTTAAGGGAAAAAGAGTGTTAGGGTGCATGTGAATATACAAATTTTAGCTAAAATAAAAACAGAGGTTAACTACATTCCATGTACGCGGGATTTCTAGGCCATCTAGGGTCTCCAAGACATACGCGTCGTTGTCGAGCACTTGTTTGATGCGGAATGGTCCTGTCCATTTCGGGGATAACTTGTCCTCAATTTTCAAGGGATGGGCTTTCTTGAAGATGAGATCAGATTATCTGAATGATCACGGGATGACCTTGGTTTTGTACTTTGACTCTACTCGCCTCTTTGTAGCTTCACTATTGACTCTTGCTACTTCCCTACTCTCGTCTACGATTTCTAAGTTTGTGCGGATGCCTTCTTCTGTGGAGGCGATGGAGAATGCCCTGACTTGGAGGGTTGGCTGCTCAACCTCTACAAGTAGGATAACATTTGTGTCATATACCAGGCTGAAAGGGGTCTCTCGTGTAGTCGTCTGTGGAATAGTGTGATAAACATGTAGGATCCTAGGTAACTTCTCTGGCCAATCTGATTTTGGTGACGAGACATGTTGTAGTGCTCTTAGAATGATTCTGTTGACTGCCTCGGCCTGTCCATTTGTTTGCGGGTGTTCAACAGAAGAGAACTCTTGACGAATTCCCCAACTCTTGTAGGCGTCGCGGACGATCGTATCTGTGAACTGTGTCTCGTTGTCGGATATTAATCACCTTGGGACTCCAAACTACCAGAATATATTCTGCAAGAGATAGACCTTTATTATGGTCGCTGTGGTTGAGGCCACGTGCTATGCTTCGATCCACTTTGTGAAATATTCGATTGCGAGCACCAAGAATTTCCATTGTTTGGCCACCATTGGGAAAGGTCTTAGGATGTTGATTCCCCACGTGTGGAAGGGCCATGGGGTATTGATAGAATGTAAATCCTCGGGTGGTGCCCGGTGTAGGTTGGCATGCTTCTAGCATTGCTGGCATTTCTTCGTATAATCTTGGCAATCTCGCCTTAGTGTCGGCCAATAGTATCCCGCTCGGATGATCTTGAGGGTCAGAGCTCTCCCCTTGACGTGACTAACGCAGATGCCTTCGTGAAGCTCGAACATTGTTCGATTGGCCACATCTTGTCTAATGCACGCGAGGGGTGGTCGACTGAATCCTCAATGAAAGAGATGGTTGTCTATAATGGTGTACATGGCCGCATTTTTCTTGACTGTCTAGGCTTCTACATGATCAAGAGGAAGACGGTCGTCCGTAAGGAAAGACAGGTAGGGGGCAACCATGAGTTTGATTGGGGGCTTCTTTCCCGTTCTATGTTGATCGAGCATATTTAAACCTCTGAACCCACATCAGATACTCTGCGAGTTACCAGGTTTCTCAAATTATCGATCTCTAGCGACTTGGCTATGAGTAACTCGCCAGCTTAGATAAGAGATCTACTCGTGAGTTTTGTTCCCAGGGTACATGTATTAATCTGAACGAGCTAAAGGAGGTGGATAGAGTTCGAACAAAATCCAGGTATCGTGCGAGTAAAGGATCTTTAGCTCGATACTCTCCCAAGACTTGTCCTGTGACGAGTAGAGAGTCGCCCTGACACTTCTGGCTTTTGGAGGATCTACCGTATTGGTTGGTAGGTCATGACGGTGACAAAGTGTGCCCGGAAGTAATGGCGGAGTCTCCGAGTGGCGACGACTATTGCTAGGGCCACCTTCTCTATCTTTGGTATCTGCCTTTGGCTCCCCGAAGGGTTTCGATGACGAAATAGATCGGTTGTTGGTCCCCTTCTTGCTCTTGCACCAAAGCTGAGCTTATGCCTCTATTTGTCACTGTAATGTACAATTTTAGTGGGATTCCCTGTATTGGTCGACACAAGATCAGTAGGCATGAGAGGTGTTTTTTTAGTTGTAGGAAGGCTTGCTCGCACTCGTCAGTCCATTGAAAGTGGTTTTCCTTCTACAAGCATTTGAAGTATGAATGTCCCTGATCTCCTAGCCTTGGTGGAAACCTTGTTAGGGAGGTCATGCGCCCTGTCAACTGTTGTATGTCCTTGATGTTGCTCGTACTTCGCATATTCAAGATTGCCACACATTTTTTGGGATTTGCCTCAATCCCCCTCTGTGTAAGTACACATCCTAGGAACTTCCCTACTTTTACTCCAAATACACATTTGTCCGGGTTGAGTGTTAGACCGTAGATATTGATAGTGGAAAAGAGCTCGGCTAGGTTGGCGGCATGTGTTTCAGCCCCATTGGAGGTCACCACCATATCGTCAGTGTACGTTTGCACTTTTTGACCTGATAATGGTTTCAAAATTCGATCCATGAGCCTTTGGTAGGTAGCGCCAGCATTCTTCAAACCAAAAGGCATAACTTTGTAACAATAGTTGGTTACTTCCCCTATGAACGTTGTCTTGTCTTCGTCATCTGAGTGCATGCCAATTTGATTGTATCCCGAGTAAGCATCCATAAAACTGAGTAGCCCATAACCCGAGGCGTTGTCGACCAACATATCGATGTTGGGTAGGGGATATGAGTCCTTTGGGCATGTGTTGTTCAAGTCCGAGAAGTCAACACACATTCTCCATTTGCCATTCACCTTCTTTACCATTACCACATTGGCTAGCAATTTGGGGTACTGGATCTCCCAAATATGTCCGGCTGTTATGATCTTATTGGTTTCTTCCCTTACCGCTATCAACTTCTCAAGTGCCATTTTCCTTCTTCATTGGATCCGGGCTTTGGCGCGAAGGTTGACATTCAACTGATGGGTCATTAGGTCAGGATTTATTCCAACCATATCTCTAGCGCACCAGGCAAAAGAGGCTTTGTTTTTTCGTAAAACGTTGGTCAGGGCAATTCAAATTACGAGATCTAAGTCCTCACTGATCTTCACTTTCTCATTTTTCCTAGAGCTAACTTCCACCACCTCGCCTATAGGTTGAGGTTTCTTATCCTCCTGACAAATCCTAGAGTCAAAGTCAGGTGTGTTGTCTTCCGCAAGTCCAATCAAAGATAGGGCATAGATGGGTCTCCAGATCTTCAGCTATTCTCATAGCATTTCTGAGCTACGGCTTGATCAACCCTTAGTGTAACAATGTGGCCCGTGTCAGCTGGAAATTTCATTTTTAAATGTGCGGTTGAGACGACGGCTTCAAGTCGGTTGAGAGATGGGCGACCTGTAAGGATATTGTATGAAGACAAAGCTTTCACCACTATGTACCACACCACTATTGTTTTGGCTGCTTCTCCATCCAAAAACGTTGTTCTCAAGTCGGTATACCCACGGACTTCCATGTGGTCGCATGCTAACCATACTAACACGTCGTCAAAAGGACACATTTGGTCTAAGGGTACGCCCAGACCGACGAAGGCGTCCCAGAAAATGACATTAGCAGAATTTCCCTGGTCGATAAGAACTTTGTGAACTCGCCTTCCCATGGGTATAATTGATACTACTACCGGGTCGTCATCATGGGGCACGACATCCACCTGATCTTCCTCCATGAATATAATGGTCAGCATCGCTTTCTTCTACCAACTCGCGGACGCTAACGTCATGCTTCTGCTTTATCTTTTTTTGCTGGCTGAGGTAATCCCGCTTCCAGCAAAATTGTCAGCTATTTCGTTTAGATCCCCGAGCACAGGGGACTCGTGATCGGTGTTTCCTTTGAGGTCGCATGCTTCCCCGATTTGGCTATTCTTCTTAGGAAGATACTCTCCTTCCCAATCCTTCCCCCTCAACCTCTGTAGTTGATTAGCTAGAGTGAGACATTGCTTGGTGTGATGCCCGTAGGTGAGATGGAATTCACACCACTCCTTCACATTCCTCCCTAGAACTCTGTTGGTTAGGTTTGGCCATCTAAGATGTTTTGCAATCTCTTTGTCAACTAGGGCTTCTAACTGTGTTCTGAATTTGTTGGATATATGCTACTTGCTAGCCTCCGTCCTGTGATTTTGCCATGTTGTGGAGGTTTGTGCTATGTGTGGGGCGCATCTCTTGTTAGTGCACTTGGGCAGAGCTTCGTCATAGGAACGTCGGGCATCCCGAGGCCTTACATCGCCTTTAATGCGCTTCTCCTACTGTCGCTTGTTCCTCATTTCGTCCTCAACTTCTCTGTGCATCGTGGCTCGGAGCCTAATCTCTGCCAATGATATCGTGGGAGTTCTGACGAGTGATTCGCTAAACGAGTTTTCTCGTAAACCCTTCACGAAGGCGTCTACCAAAATTTCTTCGTTGGGACTTGAGATGTTGGTGCATGCATCACAAAAACGGTTTAGATAGTCTCAGCGATTCATCCCCACCTTGTCTTACGTCAAAAAGGTCAGCCATCTTTGGTGTCTTCACCCTATTAGCACCGAATCTTTCGACGAATGTGGGCATAAAAGCAACAAAGGAGGTTATGGATGAGCGCGGTAAACTACTGAACCACTTCAGGGTAGTACCCGCCAAGGTTCCCACAAATACCTTGCAACGCACCGCATCGTTACCCCCTGATATAAGCATTTAGACGTTAAACGCCTTTAGGTCACCTTCGGGATCTGAACTACCTGTGAACGGGGTGATCTTCGGTATGATGAACTGTTGCGAGACAGTCTCGACCATAATGGGAGCAGAGAAGGGATATCCCTCCTCTGGCATGACAAGCTCTATTTGACACCTCCGTTATCGCTCATCCCTTGTTTGTATGCGCCTTAGCAGATCCCTATTGGCGCGTTGGAGTGCGACATGTTCTCGAAGGGTCTCATGGCGCTGGGCTACTTTTGACTCCCAACATGCTGCAACATGTTTTGCATTAGCTTCGTTGGCATAACGATAGGCCTCATCGGCCCTTTAACGGATGAGTTCGTTCTCTCATCTTAACTCAAGTATCTATTGCAAGAATTCCCTAGTGGTTGGGTCCGATGGGGTGTCTTCTTATGTATGGTTAACTTGATGCATGGGTTTCGATTCGGGATTCTGTACCATTGCAGTCGTTTTTGTTTATTGTTAGAGCTTGGGAATGTGTTTTACCGAGGCCCCACAGTGGGCGCCAATTGTTCTTGTGGACGCAAGTCTGCCTTGATACCGAGAAAGCGTCGAGCAAGAGCAACAATTATATTGATGTGTTCTACGTCTTCTGATGAGTACTTTAAGATGTCTTGCCGCCACACCTACCAGCCACAACTGGTAGAGCACGTGCGGGAAACCATGCTACGGACCATACTTCGCAACGCCAAGTGGAGTTCCCAATATGAATAACATTTGTAATGTCCCAAGACTACCAAACTCGTCAGCTTAGTACTGAGGAGGGCAATCTAACTGGACAATTTGTACACGCCACAACGTGCACATCACACCTTCAACACTCGCCAACCCGAGCCACAACTCAAGAGTTCCTCGTGTTCGTCCGCCGTCCCGAGCCACAACTCAAGCAATGCCACGTGCTTATCCCCTATCCTGAGCAATAACTCAAGGGATACGTTCTAAGCCACAACTTAAGGAACATCAGCAAGCCGATCTTCTGAGTATCACCAAAGCATTGTAGACCACGCACACACAAAGCAAGCAAAGCGCATTAGCATCAATAGTATCGTTTGGCGCAACGCACGAGACGCCAGGCGCATCAGGCTCCCAGACCGCCTGGCGGGGGACGCGTACCGCCAGGCGCCACGCGCCTAAAAGCCCATTGCCTCTACACTATCGCCTGGCGGAACATCCCTCATCGTCAGGCGCCTAACGTGCTACAGACCCTCTGGAACATTGTCTATCGCCTGGTGGGTTGAACCTCGCCGCCAGGTACAACACCAGTACAACCTCTGTTCTGGTTTTACTGCACTTCATTCATTTGCTAACCTAAGTCACATAATTGCGCACCTCCAGAGTATCTATTACTCCTCTATTCAGTAATTCCTAGTCCATATATGGACTCATTAGCAGTCACTTGGCCTTTTACATTTATTCACTCATATTCCATTAAGTCAATTCTAATTACCATTACATTTCTTACTAATTCATTCTACCAGCACTCATTCCATTACCAAAATATCTTCTTCCTCTAAATCTCAACATCTTCCTTTAAATCCAATACCACTTATTTCCTAATCTTTAACAATTACACATACTATGTTTTAACTCATACAACCCCTCAACATCGCCAAGTCCTAAGGTCATCCTGTTTTCAATAATTGTGACTGGTACTAGTTATCTAACCCAAGTATGTACTATTTTCAGTCCACTATCCTTAAATTACCAAGTCACACAAAAATCAATTCCTACTCTAATCTCTTGTCAATTTTGTCACCCTAAACTCCCATCCAAAAATCCACAATTCCAATTAATTAAAGAAAATTGGTTCCAACAAAACCCCAACCTTCCATCTGTAACTCACAACACCAAACTTCAATTCCTCCTGTCATGGCGCCTGGCGGCACACAACTTGCCGCTAGGCGATGCATAATTTATGGAATTTCCAGAACTTCTTCCTGCACTACGCGAATCAAATTCCGAAGTCTCCAAGTTTTCCATAATGAGTTCCTTTGTTCACTACCATAATTAAACAAGCCAACGTTCATCTTATGTTATTTAATATCAATTTAATCGTGAACCTACAACAACTCAATGTAATTCGCGCATCAATTCTTATTGACTTGAAAATCCCTAACTTCCCAAACCCTAACCTATTAACTTTCAATTCATAGTGTAATTCAATCCATTCTTAATATATAACAATCAAGCTCTGGCCAATTCCCTTCTTTGCCTATTGAAACACTCTAGGATCCCAGAAACACCAAAATTGAACTCTGATGGCTCGCATCGCTTGGAGGGTCAACTACCACCGCCAAGTTATTCATAAGAAACCTAGAAACTAATTTTCGTGGCTTGCATCGTCTTGCGGCCAAGGTTATCCCGCTAGGCGGTTTCTGGAAAAATTCTAGAAACCCAACAATTTAACGTGAACAGCATAGTAATCATGCATAAACAGTTTATTCAACATGCAATTAATCCAAACATATGATAATTTACGAGACTCAGCTCCCCTAACCTGGATTCCTCGCTTTAAAATTGATTACTCGCGTTTTGCCTTGGTTCCACAATGATCTTCTCCCTTGCCTCCACTCAAGCACACGTAGTAGCCTTCCCTTTCTCTCAATTAGCACAATGGATGCTCTATTAATCCACCCCTAACAGCCCTCACAAAAAAACTAGTCAAGAAAACTCTCTCACTTTCCCTTAATGGTCTCTTTAAACATGGCATAATGGTGGTTAATGCTTTATGTAAGACCCGGGAAAATTAAATAGTTTTTTAATTAATTATTTAATTAGGACGAGTAATGAGAACATTTAAAGTAATAAATGTGAGGAGCTATGACGTGGAAAAGTGCTAGCTCATGTGGTTGAGAGTACTTTATTGTGTGTGAGGACTTGGGTTCGAGTCTTATGTGTGTCACTTGGATGTTATTTAAATTATGCGTTTTTGTGTAATTATATATTGAATGCGTGGTGTGATGATAAATTCCTAGAATTGTAGGAGTTATCATGAAATATGGATTGGTTGAATGGTTTGGCCTTGGTTGGGTATGTGCATGAGTGTGGGTTCAAACCTTGTTGAGAACTAAATAATTTCTTTTTGCCAAATTTTTCCTTGTGCATGAATGTGAAAGGGTTAGAAACCTAGCAGCCAAGGGAGAGGTAACCTAAGGGCTGGAAAACAGAGGGTTAATTAAACATTTGGTTAGCCTTAGTATCATTTTTCATTTAAAATTCGTGTAAGACACTAAAGGAGCAATTAAGTGAGAGTGATAGTGAGAGAGAAGGTCATAAGAGGAGAAAATAGCATTGTGGGTTCGTGTTAATCATAAGCAAAGGTTTTTCCAGAGGATTGGGGCTGATAGAGTAAGTTGGTGAGGCTGAAATCGCAAAGGTTGGAGTGGAAAACAAAGGCTAGGGAGGTTTTGGTGAAGGGATAAGCATACTAACCCGAATTTAGCAAGGAATCCAGGTAAGGGGAGTTGCTCTGCGTGTTTTCTTTTATCTATATCAATTACACTGTGCCTCATGATCGAAATTGCATGTTATTTGTCAGTTTGCGCACTGTTTCATCGAAGTTTCTGGGTTTTTCCCAGAAACCGCTTGACGGTTCAATCCCTACCGCCACGCGGCACATCAATGATGAGTTTTTGTTCTTGTTTTGGTTTGAACCGCCTGGCGGCGATGAATTCCTGCCAAGCGGCGCGACTCCATTCGCGGTCTTTGTTGATGTTTGTTGCTATTCGTGTAAGTGCGTATGTGTTTTCTGTGATTGGTGTGAGTGGGTTCTATTGGATACCTTTCTGGACCAAAATGGATTATCAAATTGCGGGATGGTAAGGGTTGAGGGATGATCATGTGATGTGACCCAAACAAGCCCAAGCTCAAGTGCATCAACAAGCCCAAGCCCACATCAAGGCCTAATCACTAGAAGCATGATGAGAAAGATTCACATGTGCCTCTCACAAGATGATCAATTCAATCATGGGCTTTTTACATTATTTACATGGGCTAAAGAAATCTCTAAAATATGAGATGATGCATGAAGGAAGTAGCCTAGATTTAAATTGGGCCATTGTTTAGGCTTTGCTTTCAATAAAAGCTAGAACACTTGTTGGGATCATTTGGGCCGAGCCCAATGTGCCACCTTTGGCCAAGAGTTACTATAGTGGCTCTCCTTTTGGATGCAAGCAAAGCATGAACTAAGCAAGGAGCATGTGATGGAAGCATGGTGTGTGTGACTTGGGCAAGGA
>Ga0214544_1004130_pt1 | contig 29356 bp, 17 predicted proteins | sample CNSS3metaG_FD_160074 | JGI IMG/M metagenome (GOLD analysis project Ga0214544, IMG submission 160074) | Root nodule microbial communities from cowpea collected in UCLA plant growth center, Los Angeles, California, USA - CNSS3 | ecosystem: Host-associated > Plants > Roots > Nodule | place: USA...
CATATATATATATATACATATATATATATACATATATATATATATATACATATATGTGTGTGTGTGTGTGTGTGTATTTACGTATGCAGTGTATTACTATAAAAAATAATAACAACAAGCTCTTCCATTCAGTATTTTCTCCAAAAGTTACAAACTATGTTGGAATGTGAATACCGTCATAAATATTTTCAAAAGCAAGAAAGTGTTTGTAAGTATCAAATTAAAGTTCTTCAGAACTTCCTTGGATCTTTCAAAAGTCATGAAATTATATTTATTTTATTGAATGCATACAACGTTTCCTACTTATTGTAAATATGAAAAATAAAAGTATTAGCGAAAAATGTACATAAGTCAAAACATGGTGAATTTGTTACATTAAGTTACTACTATTACCAACAAAGGGAAATGAAAGTATAAATAGATACATCAGTGTTGGGTTTGGGCTCCCAACTATGCTAAGGCCCATATACTTGGTCAGACCCATTTGACTCACTTAGAGTAAGTGAGAGAGCTTCCAAGTCAGTAGAGTGTGAGAGCATTGAATGACCAAAAACACAACCAACAAGAAGAGAGAAAGGAGAGAAAATTGTGCAGATTTTTCACACTGTGCAGTCTCGATAAATTGACGATTGCGGGTTCGTTAACCGTTGGATCGGGTTGAAACTTTGGCACAAGGTTCGCAGCATATGATTCTTCATATGACCATCCAGATCTTCAATCGGAGGTCTCAGGTTTGAGATATTGGTTCCGCACAGTAACCTTGTTTTAGGTATTTTTCTCACTTTATTCTTCAATTAGCAAGATTTGATGCTTTGTTGTTTGGCTTCATGTTAGCACTTGTTTGTGCAGTTTGTTAAGGCTCATTTGTACACTCTTTTGATTATAGTGGAGCGATTTCTTTGATCTGGAAGACCCGTGGTTTTTTACCCTATGCTAAACTTGGTGTGTTCTTTGATTGTGATTACTGTTGCCATTTTATTGTTGTTGATCCTCATAGATTCTTAAGTTAGGGAAAATTAATCCGTTGCATTATCTGGTATGTTGGTTGTGTTGTTATTTTTCCCATCAAAGCGGTATCAGAGCCCTTCCACTTTGTACCATTCAAAGCAACCATTTTTGTATTTGGCTCCATCATTCAAGCAAGTAAATATATAGCCCTAAACCAAGAGCTCTGATACCACTATGATGGGAAAAACAACAACACAACCAAAATACCAGATAATGCAGCGGATTAATTTTCCCTAACTTACAAGAATCTATGAGGATCTAACAACAATAAAATGGCAACAACAATAATCACAAAGAACACACCAATTTTAGTGTGAAAAACCCCCTCAATTCAAGGGTAAAAAACCACGGATTGTCCAGACCAAAGAAATCGCTCCACTATAATCAAAAGAGTGTACAAATGAGTCTTAACAAACTGCACAAACAAGTGCTAACATGCAGCCAAACAACAAAGTATCAGATCTTGCTAATTGAAGAACAAAGTAAGAAAAATCCCTAAAACAGAGCTACTGTGCAGGACTAACATCTCAAACCTGAGACCTCCGATTGACGATCCAAACGGATAATGAAGAATCATATGCTGCGAACCTTGTGTTAAAGTTTCAGCACGATCCAACGGTTAACGAATCGCAATCGTCAATTTACCGAGACTGCACAGTGTGAAAAATCTGCAGAATTTTCTTCCCTTTCTTTCCTCTTCTTGGCTGTGTTTTTGGTCACTCAATGCTCTCACACTCTACTGACTTGGAAGCTCTCTCACTTATCCTAAGTGAGTCAAATGGGTCTGACCAAGTATATGGGGCCTTAACATAGTTGGGAGCCCAAACCCAACAATCAGCATCATGTCTTTCATGCAAACAAGGTGAAGAAATTATACAAACAAATACCTGTAGAACAAATGCAGATGATGACAGAGAGAGAGCAGCACCGATTACTACAGCTTCATCGACACTCCTTATGTTCACCTATGAATAGGATTTTAAAATTAATTAGATAAAGCAATGAAGCCTCTTCAAGTTTTATTAACATTATACTTTTTCATATCCAGCCATAATCATTTATCTATATAAGTAAACAATCATCTTAAAATATTAAGCTGTTAGATGTAGGTGTACAGATGGTTTTATGTGAAACATGCTCCCAAATGCAAAAGACATTTTAGTGCAGAGAAAACAAACCACCCTTGACTTTTAGCAGACACTATAATTTAATCTGTATGTGTGCATTCTGTCTGTCTCTGTGTCTCACCAGAATGACTGTAATTTATAAACAACTAAAGGGTACAAACATAAAACTAGGAAAAATTGTTAGATATAGAAACCTTACCAGGTCAGGCCTAGAGTGGAAAAGGAATTCCAAAATTTTTGTTCCAACAGCTCCATTTGGAGGAAGCTCAAAAGCGGTAAATGCTAAAGTAGACAGTAAAACCTACAGAAAGTGTTTAAATAAAAATCAAGACAAGGACAAAAAAAGCCACAAATCTAATTTTATAAATTTTGAAAAAGAAATCAGAATGCTCCAAAAAAAGTACTATAACAATTATAAAGAATGAACAACTAAAAGAATAAATCAATGGTAAAAATAGCAATAATCTACGACAAATATATAATCTTTAATATAGATGAAGCTAAATGATGAATAACAGAATGAAAACGGCTTAAGAAATTTTCTTTACATGCCCATTATCACTCCCAAAGCATCATACCTGAGCCAATCCCATTCCAAAAGCATATTTTGCGAGAGCTTTTAGACGTGCAAGTGAAAGCTCTAAACCCATCTCAAACAGCTGAAAAGAAACAAACATTTCTTCAGAGAAAATATACAGCATGTTTATCTGAATTTTTTTTAAGGATTATACACCATGAAATTGATGCCGGTGAGACTTTTAAAAGGTTCTTCCATAGCCACCAATCATAGTTTAATGTGCATAACACCACACCATACAACAATTGTGAACAGAAAAGTGGTTTGGATCAAACAATGCTATTGTCGAAATTTAGAAAAAACTAATAGGTCAATACCTATGAGTTTTTAGAGCAATGTTGAAAATAAAAGCAATCAATGCAGCAAATACTAGGAGTGCTTCCTTGGATTACTAGCTTTTGTGATATGGAGCAATGAAAAAACAGGCTAATATCTAGGTGTTTTAGATTTGTAGTTTTTACAAAGTAGAGTAATAAAATGGCTAAACTGTGTTTAAATATTCCAATTTTAAAGCTTCATTTGAGGGAGATAGACACATTGGGGGAAAAGCAATAACTAGAGCAGCTGCAGTAACGTATCTTACCAAGAAAAGAATCCCCCATTCGGATAAAACTTTAACATCTGTAAGGTTTCTAATTAAACCAAACTGATTGAGTACCACACCAGCACAAAAGAAGCCAAGTATCTGAAAATAACAACCATTAAATTGATTTCAATTATTAATATAAGAAAGTAAATAGATAACTAAGCCTATTCCTGTTATGCGTGAGATTCAACATGTATGTTCACATTGTTTTTACTCTTTAAATAAATTCAAACTAATTTCTAAGTAGAGCAATTAATTTCAAACTAATTTCTGAGTACAACAATTAATATGAAACTAAACTACAAACTAGATCTTGTCAGCGATAGAACTGCAATCTCAAATTCATAGAAAAGAAAAGATACCTTCTAAATTTGTTTGTTCCGTACTATGATGAGAACACATATAATATTGATAACTGATGGTAATCATATCGTACACAACCTCCAAAGCAATATTTGTAAAAATAACTTGAAGACTAAGATTTCCAAGTAGTTATTTTGTGATGTATAATAAGTATCTCCAATCTATAGTTATTCAAATCATCATCAAACCTTAAGTTGTGCATCCTTCTCATCTTTTGATGCTTGTGTTTGTCTCATTTACTTAGAGAATGCCTTCCTTAGTCTATTTTGGCTGACCAAACTAGTTCAGGAATTTAACTAAACTAATAATGCAGAGCATTACATGTCAATGAATAATGCTTACGATCATTGAGATGATATACATCATACTTTCAAGAGCATAACTTCAAAAAGGAAAAGAGAAAAAGCTAAACTCCAAGAACTTCTTACAGGACTGGCTTTCAGTGACTTGAACACAGGCACAATTATGACTGTCACAGCCAAGAAGGTAAGAGTGTCCAATCCTAAATCATTGATTACATCAACAGCTCCAGCAACATCATAGGCTACATTTGTTTGCAGCCGTTCCCAACGTGGCCTATACAAACCTTTCCAACCAGAACTTAAAGGGGCATAGAGAGGAGGCTTTTTAAAGAAATTTTCTGACACAGAACTCCCATGAAATATCCCATGATTAGCACCATGTGGCAGTACCGGCACTTTCTTGTTGACAGAATAAAGCACAAAAATAGAATTTCTATAAACTCGAGAAATAGTATGAGAGTAACCCGGACTCTTCTGTTTGGTAAGGTCATATCCCTGCAGAGAAACAATATTGCAAAAGAACTTATGCAACAAGCAACAATATGAATTAGATTATGCAACAAGATTAATTTACTCTAAAATTTTGGGCCAAACTCTTCCCTCTAAACGGCCTTTTAAGTATGAGGTTCCAAATCTTCATAAGCTCTTATCAAGAATGACTTGGGTTTTTCTCAAGAATTGAAGTTTAACAGTCAATACTCAATTCTCAGTTCCTGTCTTCTCAATGGAAGTAGGAAATGACTCTATTATTTGAATATGCACTGGATTCGATTCAACTTCAAAGTTTAAACATCTTCAATTTCTATATTACTACATTCTTGAAGAAAAATGTACAAGATAGAAAAGAAGTTTTCTTGCAGCTTGATATATGAACAACTCAAATAGCATGACCCTCCATACCCAACTAACCCAAGAATGATATAACCAACGAAATGCATAAAAAGAGATGTTACCTTAAAGCTTTGGCACCAAGCTAAAGACTCCAGCATAGTGGCAGTGCTTACAAAGCAATGAAACACAAGTTGAGAAAGCTTACTTGCGTTTGTTTGTTCCGCTTATAGACACGCAAAAGAATTAGAAGTATGGTGAAAGAAAACAAAAGAAATAATTGATCTTTTGAGTGTGCTGTGATTCGCTGCCTCAGAAAACAGAGGTGGAAAAAGGCACACGTACACGTAGGAAGCTGTGAAAGATAGAAAACTCCGCAGGAAATGAAAGGGTTCGTAGAAAGAATTTGCATGATCTTGGAAATTTTGGAATATCAATAATTGGATAAGAGTAAGTTTGCGCGAATGGGTGAGCACCACAGCCACAAGAATTTCAGTTTCACTGCTGTCCGATGTGGTTTTCGTGGATCACAAACGCTGTTCAGATTTTTAAAGTCAGACGGCACGCATTTTCCATGTGGCTTTATTTTCCATGTCATTATCCCAAAGAGAATATTACATGCTTAAATTTAATTTTAGTGTATTTTGCTTAATAAATAATTTCTTGTTTTAAAATAGAAACATTTAATCCTTCTCTTTAATAAAATACGTAATTTTTATCCAAATTTAGTTTTGTATATGTTTTATCTTTGTTTTAATTCAATTGAAACTTGTATTTATCATAAGAAAATCTAATTAACATAGGAATATATATTTTAATTAACATATACATATATATATATATATATATTAATTTCATTTTGCATCTCCATAATTTTCTTCTTTCATCTCCATATAGAAAATTTCTCATTTTGTTCCTTTTTAATTGTGTAACTATAAAATAAAGATTACTCTCGGACGGATTGTGCATTTCAAAAACTAAAAATGACCTATTCAAGAAATATTTGTAATAACAACATAATTTTTTAATTACATAATTTGAAAGTAGAAAATAACTTTTAAATTATACGTTCTCGAAATTTTGACTTCAGATTGCAATCCAAGAAATATTTACTTTTTATATTGTATAATCTAAGAGTCATTGACACTCAAATTATATAATTCCTGAAAAAAAAAATTAAATGAAAGAAATGGTCTCTTAATTTCACAATCTGAATGCCAAATTACTTTTACATTGTGTGTGATAGTCAATAATTAATGCCTTATGAATTGTATATTACTGAAAAGGCAAAATGGATTTTTTTTATATGGAGTGTAGGAAGAAATTTATGGAGGTGCAGGAAAAAACTATATGTGTGTTACAAGAATTGAACCAGAATATAATGTTTTCTTAAATGACATTTCTTTTTCAAAATGAATATAATACCTTTTGGAATAAATTTTCCATAATATTCCTACACGAAATGTATTTCGGATAAAGTTTTTGAGAACACATGAAATATTTTTCAGAAAAACTTTCTGAAATAAGTTCTTTTAACATTTTCTCTCTTCTTTTTCTTCTATGTAGGGATGCACCCAGTGGCGGAACTTGACCAAAAATTTTAGGGGGGCCAAATTATATTTGTTATATATAAATTATTTTGTTAATTAAAAAAAATTAATTTCTTTTAATTAAAAAAAATCAATTTCTTTACATTATTTTTTTTATTCAAAATAAGCACTCATGACAATAGAATCTAAACAATATAACAATGGATAATTTTCTAAACACATTTGATATGGATCCCATTTTAGATAAGCCCTTCGTACCTCATCAAATTAATTTGGTGGGTATTGCCAAATTTGAAGACGCTTCCCCAGATCACGTTCTAAAGTATTTTCAAATTCATTATATGTAACTTTAGGAATCTTAGAGAGTTGTTTTTCGTTTTCTTCAATATTTGGATTCTCATGAAGTTTCTCAATTTTAGATGACAGATGCATTTTTTTCATCTTCATCACAAGCCTTCCTCTTGAAAAAAGAATCAATTATTTTACTCTTTATCATAATTTTTCTAATATAAAATTTTCACCTCTCACCTATTTACAAAAAGATAAAATTATGAATAATTAAATCTTAAAAGCAAGACTCAATATTTTAAGAAAATTAATAACTTTTAAATGATCAGCTTCCCTTACCTTAGAGTAGATTCCTAATCTTGTTCTTCCCTTACACAACTTCAAAGCCTAAAATAGCTCTATCTACACAAAGAAGAGTTTGATCAACAATTAAAGCATGATTTTATGATCTCTAACAGATAGAGATATGCCTAGAGCGTAGAAAAACCACATACAAGAGAGAAACATATTGCTTCAAAAATAAAAAGGAAAAGATGAACTTACTCAAAAGAAGAAATTGTTCGGTCCAAAATGTTCCTTAACTCTTCAATTTTGTCGTAGTACAATTTGATTTTGAAAATAATAAGAAATTGATGGTAAAAATTGAGATGAAAATAAAATGGGAGAAAGAAATGAAGGCACGGAAGAAAGAAACCAAATAAAAAAATTTTAAAAATTATATTAGAAAAAAAACAATTTTTAAATTTTAAAAAAGATTTTTCAAACTAAATTAATATAAATAAGGTAATAATATATAAATAAGTAATAATATATAAATAAAGTAATAATATATAAATATTTTTTAAAAATATATAAAAAATAAAATAAAATAAAAATCAATTAATATAAATAAAATAATAATTTATAAAAATTATTTTTTAAATATATAGAAAAAAGAATAAAAAAAAATGGTTGGGGGAGCCTTGGCTCCCCCCTGTCCCTTCCTACGTCCGCCATTGGATGCACCGATAGTGGTGAGGATGACAATGGTGGTATGTGCAATGGTGAAAGATATTTGAGTATTTTTCTATATGCAAGCTGATTACAAAAGTATGGTCTATTTATCGCAGTAAAGTTTTGCCAAATTACAATTTTGTTCAGTTTATTTAGTTTCATTCACCTTTGAAAAATCTTGTTTCAAAAATTTTATTCCAGAAATTCTATGTAGTAGTCACTTGAATAAGGCTAAAATGATCATTTTTGAAAATTGATGAGGTGCAGAAAGAAATTGATGGGTGCATGAAACAATTGTCTTGGATTATTTAGAAGACTCATGGTAGGACAATGCAAGGAATTTCTTCCTGCACTCTCATATTTTCTTTATGCATGCTCATAAACATGGTATAAAGTCAAATTTGTCTTCCTTTTCTCCTTTTCTCCTTTCCTTCTTTCCCATACCTTCATACTTCCCTTCACTTCCACCACATCTTCTTCCACTTCCACCTCCACCACTATCTTCTTTTTCCACCTCCAACTCCATCCCATCTTCTCCCACCTCCATCTCCATTTTCACCTCCACCTCATCTTCTTCCACCTCCATCTCCACTTCCAGCCCATCTTCTTCCTCCACCTCCACCCTCAATAACATTCACAAGTGTCCATTAAAACAAATAGAAAGATCACAATAATATGAAGTGAAAGGAAGAAGATGAAAATTAATGATGAAAGATGTGGAACGAAGGTTTCAAATTCCACAATTTGTGTATATTCTAGATTATACAATCCGGAATGTAAAATTACATTACGAATTGTACAGTCAGGAATGTAAATTTGCATTATTGATTGTACAATCCAAAATATAAAATTGCATTACGAATTGTATAATTTAGAATGTAAATTTGTATCATGGATTGTATAATTCGAAATGTAAATTTGCATTATGGATTGTACAATCCAGAATGTATAGTTAGGATGTATGGATATGGAAAGATGAGGAACACATGTTTTTAGTTAAATTTGCATACATAAAATTATGTAATTAAATATTGGGGAAAACTCTAATATGTATAACATCTTTTGGAACATAAGTGTGGTTCCATTAAGTCAAGTTTTTTCTTGGAAGGTATTGTCCAATAGAGTGGCAACAAAGTAAAATTTGCGGAGAAAGGATTGCAGGCTAGAAGAGGAAATTGTATCTCACCTTTCTCTAACATGCAAAATTGTAAACAAAGTTTGGAGCATGTGTAATGAATGGGTAGGTATAAGTTTTGTACACCATAACCAATTAAATATGCATTTCCAACAACACTCTTTATCGAGTAGTAATAATAAAGGGAAAAAATTATGGAAGGGTGTGTGGATAGCAATCATATGAAACATATGGTATCAAAGGAATAGGATTGTTTTTAAACAAGGAAAAGTGGATGCAGAATAAATTTTTACTTTGGCATAATTAAATGTTTGAGTATGGATGAAACATAAAATCTCAGAAGTTAATCTTTCTTACTATGATTAGAATCTATGTCCAATTGAGTGCATTAAAGTTACTTAAGAGATTAATAATTATGAAAGGTTCATTTAACTTGGGCTACCTAGTATACTTTTTATCTTCTGGTTTGGTTGAAAATATTATAGTGCAGTATCAGATGATGATGATGATGATGATGATAGAAGCTTAGACAAGTTGCAATAGTTTGATGACCATAAAATTGTACAATGATTACATCAGCTATGAACGTATGGAAGTCTTTTTTGGTATTACCAATGACACAAAGCTAATTGTAGAGGTAAAGAAGTATGTTTCAACCACCTCAAGGTACATTTCCTCATGTTAAAGGATGTCAACAAAAAAGACACGACTTCCAAGAAAGTTTTAACAAGTAGTGACTCCAAAAGTGTGCATCCTTCAATAATCCTTTTTAAACATCTATATAAGGAAATCGCCACCATGCAAGAAGTAGTGCACACAAACAAGAAAAATAAGAGAAGTTTTAGAGACATTATCAGAATTATACATTTGTGGTGTGATAAAGGGTTATAAGCCTTAAGCGCAAGAACAATAATTCATTTTCTAGAAGACTAAGTTATAGAGAGATTTGATTGAAAATTCTTCATTTGCATATCAAGTAATTCTCTAAAATTAAGGAGAACATACATTTTATATGTGAACCTTGTATTCACAACTTTATTATTATATACCTTAAAGAGACACTGTGTAGATGGAGTTTAATGGACAACCTAAAAAAACTTTGTGTACTCAAATAATTATGAGTAACATTATGTATTTTATAAGTAATAAATGATAGTGGTGATACTTGTAAGCTACCTTAAATAGTGGAACAATATGTTATTTAGTTTTGGAGAACAATACATAACATTGTTTGAGTGGAACAATATAAGTTGTGTACTATTATTATCTCACTTACCTTTGACCTCTATGAAAAGTTTTTCAAAGGTGTATTAGATTAACTCTATTCAATTTCACTGTATTATTAACTTGTATCTTCATACAAAGATTAACTAGTCTAAATGCTCTAAATAAGAAAAATGTATAAAAATTATAAGAAAAGAATTAAGAATCTCTTAAAAACCAATGATTTCAATTTTTTGCTTGTAGTGAGATTCTTCTTTTTCTCCCTTTATATGGAGTCTTAAACAAGTCATTATTTTAATTACTTTTTCATCTTGCATAGCTTGTCTATGTGAAGATAATTGAAGACTTATATTTCATAATTTTGTATTACGTGTTAATGATGTATTAAACGTAGTTCATAAACTTGTCTTTCATTTTCTCATAGTTCATGTTATTTATCTTCTTGAGTCGCACATTTTTCATCCTTTTTTATTGTAACTACGACTTCATTGTTATACAAAAAATTGTTTGTTTTCATTTTTGTTGGTGGTTGAAAATATTTATTCTCCTTTGTCTAGCGTGTACTTTTATGTACTTTAATTTTGTGAGATTTAAAACTAATTTAAGGCGTGAGATGTCTTATGATACAATATTCTTTTTGAGGGACATATGCAAAAGAAATAAGAAGATGCACAAACTTTAATACAATAAAATTAATTTATGTAAAAATTTTAGATGGACTTTTATAAAAATAATTAACTTATTGTTTTTAAAACTAACTTAAAGAAATTAAATTATTACATAAAAACTTTGAAATAATTAATTTTTATTTTATCTTCAATTCCTTACTAATTTGATGCTTAGATATGGGTACTTATTAAAACTATTAAATGATAAGAAAATTATGAATAATTATTTAAAGTTACTTTTAAAATATGGTTTGCATCAACTTATGATAAGGTTATTATTGTTAATCAAACATAAGATAATTTAAGATTGATTATTTCTCTAAAGGAAGATAAAATAAAATAAAATAAAAAAGATAAAATAGGATTTGGTCATCTAATATTTTTATTTGTCTTGTTTTATCTCTTTTAGCAAGAAAATAAAATAAAATAGATAAAAGATAACCTATATTTTGGTTATCTAAACTTTATAATTTTTTTTATCTCTTTTAGAAGGAAGATAAAGAAAAATAGATCGGATAAAATACGTTTTGAGTATCTAATATGTTTATTATTTTAATCTCTTTTAACAAGAACATAAAAAAAATAGATTAAAGATCAAATATATTTTGAGTATCTAACATTTGTAGTACTTTTATCTCTGGAAATGATAATAAAAAAACAATAGAAGATAACCTATATTTTGGATATCTAAAATTTTAAATATTTTTTTTCTCTTTTAGATTAGAAGGAAGATAAAAGAAATAGCTAAAATATGAAGTATGCTTTGAAATGTTTTTTTTTTATCTTCTTAAAAAAAAGATAAAACAAATAGATAAAAGATAAAATACGTTTTAGGTATCTAATATTTTAAATTCTTTATCTCTTTTACCAGGATGATAAAAAAAGATAAAACATCAGGTATATTTTGGGTATGTAATATTTGTAATAGTTTTATCTCTTCTAAAACGAAGATTAAAAGGAAAATAGATAGAACATATTTTCGATATATAAATTTTTTATATTTTTTTCTCTTTTAGAAGGAAGATAAAAGTATATATAAAAGATGAAATATGTTTTAGGTACGTAAAATGTTTAATTCTTTTTTTACATTCTTTGAAGAAAAATAAAAATAATAGATAAAAGATAAAATACGTGTTTGGTGACTAATATATTTATTTATTTATTTATATTTTTTAGTGGAGATAAAAAATAATTAAAAGACAAAATATATTTTCCATATTGTTTTATCTGAATATTAAAAAAATATGATAAGAGATAACCTATATTTTGGATATCTAAAGTTTTTAATTATTTTTTATCTCTTTTAGAAGGAAGATAAAAAATAGATAAAAGATGAAGTATGTTATAGGTATGTAAAATGTTTAATTTTTTTATCTTCTTAAAAGAGAGATAGAAAAAAAAAAGCCAAAAGATAAAATATGTTTATCTCTTAGACAGAAAAAAAAAGAAGATAAAAGATAAAACATGTTTTGGGTATCTAGAATTGTTAATTTTGTTTATCTATTTCAGGAGGAAGATAAAAGATATTTTCGGTATCTAAAATTTTTAATTTTTAAACTTTTTATTCTTCTGAGCATTACTAAACCATTTTTCAAACTACATAAAATATATCTGAAATACTAGAAGCGATGTATTTTAAAAATTTAAGAAACGGGAGTAGAAATATTTGGAATGCAATTATATTTATTTTCTGGAAATAATAAGTTTTTGTTTGGTGAAAAATTAGTTAAAGAAGATAATGATAATGATAATATAATAATAAGATGGAAAAGATATTGGAGCTTGGTCCAACTAAGTGGTTAAAGAATGGGTCGGTGAGGGCGCGTGGAGAAGGCAATCCCACTTTTTGGTTGGTCAAACGAAGCGCACCTATCAATTGCTCTATTTCTTCAACACACTCTCTTCCTTTTCTCATTCTCTTCGTTTTTCATATCTCAATCCTTCACCAACTCTAATGGCGGCCCTGGCTGGATCCTCCTCTGCCGCCACTGCCACCACCTCCTCCACCCGCTTCCGTCGCTTCATCCGCCCCCCGCCCTCCCAACTCTCCTTCACTCGCGCGCGCTTTTCCGTCAAAGCCGCCTGCCCCTTCTTTTCCGACAACAACAATTCCCTTCCCCAAAACGTCGTCGCTTCCAAGCCCTCGGCCCTCGAGTTGCTCAAAGCTTCCGCTGCCGACAGTAAGTCGTCGTCGTCGTCCTTGGTTCCTCATTCGCAAATTTGTCAAAATTTAAATTTGATAGATGATTGTTATCGGGTATGGAGATGAAATTGATGGGTTGTTTTGTTGTGTTTGTGTCAGGATATACGAAGGAAAAGAGTTGCATTGTCTGCATAGGGCTTAACATCCACACTGCTCCCGTTGAGATGCGTGAGAAGCTTGCGATCCCAGAGGATCGCTGGCCTCAGGTTATTAAGGACCTTTGCGCTTTCAACCACATTGAAGAAGCCGCTGTTCTCAGCACCTGCAACCGCATGGAGATCTATGTTGTCGCGCTCTCTCAGCACCGTGGTGTTAAGGAAGTTACTGATTGGATGTCTAAGGTATATTATATTATACTCGTAAAAGTTATGAATGTTCTGTTGGCTAATTGTGTTGCATGGATCTGAAAATCCGGAAAAGTCTAAATAAATCCTTGAAACCACTAGTGGTTTGGTTTGGTTTAGTTACTAAACTTAATCACTCACCATTTGTTTCCGGAACATATGTTAACATGATTGCTTGAATGAATTCATATATTGATTGGGTAAATGTGATTGGTGGATTTTTATTCTGGGATTATTTTCTATTAATTTTCTTGGTTTCGGGAATGGTTAGGGATGAAATAGGTGATTTATCCTTGTGTTCTTATTTATGTTTGTATAGAAAATTCATGGTCGTGTTTTTGTTTAGGTAAGTGGAGTTTCAATACCTGACCTTCGTGAGCACCAAGTTTTGCTGTATAATGCGGATGCTACACATCATCTCTTTGAAGTGGCAGCTGGGCTTGACTCGCTTGTTCTTGGGGAAGGTCAAATTCTTGCTCAGGTGAAGCAGGTTGTAAAAACTGGACAGGGAGTGCCTGGTTTTGATAGAAAAATAAGTGGTTTGTTCAAGCACGCGATCTCTGTGGGGAAGCGGGTTAGAACTGAGACAAACATTTCATCTGGATCGGTCTCTGTTAGCTCGGCGGCTGTGGAGCTTGCGCTGATGAAGCTTCCAGATTCTTCCTTTGCTGATGCTGGAATGTTGGTAGTTGGGTCAGGGAAAATGGGGAAGCTTGTGATCAAGCATTTGGCTGCTAAAGGGTGCAAAAGGATGGTTGTTGTTAATAGGAGTGAAGAGAAAGTTAAAGCCATTCAGCGAGAGTTGAAGGATGTTGAGATAGTGTTTAGACCAATTTCAGAAATGCTGACATGTGCTGCTGAAGCTGATGTGATCTTCACCAGCACGGCATCTGAATCGCCATTGTTCACTGTAGAGAATGTGCAGAAGCTTCCTCTGGCTACTCATGGTAGAAGACGGCTGTTTGTTGATATATCTATTCCAAGGAATGTGGAAGCAGGTGTTTCAGATCTGGAGACTGCACATGTGTACAATGTGGATGATCTGAAGGAAGTTGTTGCAGCTAACAAGGAGGACAGACTTCAGAAAGCTGCTGAAGCCAGGGAAATTATCATGGAGGAGTTGAATAAATTTGAAGCATGGAAAGACTCTCTGGAAACTGCTCCTACCATTAAGAAGTTCAGAGCCTACGTTGAGAGGATAAGAGCCTCTGAGATGGAGAAGTGTTTGTCGAAGATGGGTAATGATGTCTCAAAGGAACAGAAAGATGCAATTTATGCCCTTAGTATGGGTATTGTGAATAAGGTACTTCAAGGTCCCATGCAGCACCTGAGGTGTGATAATAAGAATCATAATAGTCAGAGTGAAGTGCTTGAGAATATGCGTGCCATTAACAGAATGTATGATCTTGAGACAGAAGTATCATTGTTGGAAGAAAAGATCAGAGATAAGATGGAACGGGCTAAGAAGTAGACTCTTCAATTGGTTTAGTTTAATTTGATTCCTTTGGGGACTGCAACCCCGCCATTTTGTACACTAAAGTAGTAGATTGAGGCCTTTGTAGGCTAATTCTTTCAATTATTTTTAACATAATACAGAAGTAATTAGACATTGATGCTCCAACTGAATACGTGTTGTATTCTTTCTCAATGAGCTTGATATAGAGGCAGTTGTAAAGTCATGATCCTCATGAGAACAGATGATTCTTGTATTTTTAATAACATCAATGTTAAGCGGAGTATAAATACGAATCTATGTATGTTCAAATGTCTTAATTTGAATTTTGGTTTTGATCTCATATACTGTTTATCTTCTAGTCATTTTTGTTACAAATTTGGACGGTTAGATACTACAATATTGATGACAGTTGTAGGAGATTTTCATGATAATTGGATGAGTGTGAGTATTCTTTAACAATCTTGAATAAACTCTTTTCATAAATTTAGATTAACTTCTGCAGTTTTCTGTGTTGTTCTTTGCTCTTCTGTTATGTCTTTAAAATATACGGATGTACAATGATTTTGAAGACACAGTAAAGAATAACACAACAAAATTATGTAAAAAATCTGAACTTTTTTAATTCAATTTTCGTTAGAATTCATGGTTCAGAGAAGAGGACCGAAATACCTTCTCATCAGAGCATCGATGGATGGCCGGTGCTCTCAAGAGAGAACAGTAAAGGGAATTTTGTTCGTACATGATTGCCGTCCATGCCTTGTATGGCTAATTTTGCTTCTGGGATCAGTTGAAATTTTCCACATTTTTATTGAGGTACGTGTTTTTTGAAACCATCGTCGGAACCTTCTCTACAGCACACACTTGTTCATTCAATGACAATAATATTCCTTTTCCATTTTGTGCACGTTATGAATAAATTGATTGGAGATCCCAGTTACACATGAAATCCATGGTGTTTATTTTAATATATTCAAACTAATGGACGCAAAATACGATATGTATTACAGACCAATGTCAAATGGGAGACAAAGATTTTATTTTTCACTAAATCAGATTATAGATTTATTTTGATAAACTTAGTTTAAACCTATCTCTTAATAACTTTCGTAAGAACTTTTAAGAAAAAAATTTAAAGAAGTTGTTACAAATTTAATATGAACTTGATATGAAAGGTAAAATATAATTGAGAATCACACTTTTTATTTTTTTTCCAAATTGTTTTATTCTATAAAATGTATTTTTTATTGGTTGTGCGTGAAAATAACATGTTATGACCATGCTTATACAAGAATATCTCCTTTACAAATGAACTGATTTTAGTTTATCATTTTTTATCTAATTTCTCCTAATCTGACATAATTGAGGTAATTAAAATGTTTTAAAATTTTTACAAAAAGAATGTTCTAAAAGAAGTTGGTAATTGCTTTACAATATGATTTTAATAGTCATGAATAACCATGTTAGATACTTAGATAAAGTATAAATTTTCTCCACAAATTTATATATTTGTTTAAGATATCCTTATTTCCTTAGTAAATCCCTAACTCACATTCTCTCTATGAAAAAAAGAAAAGTAACATGGATGTAGGATGTCAAAACGGGTTAGTCTGGTTCAATTTGACCTGCTCTTGACTCGTTGAAAACAGATTGGGTCGAGCTAGCCCACCACAACGAAACAAGTTGGATACTTTAACCTGTCTTGCTTCAGGGCAGGTCGATGGGCTAGTCTGCCACTTTTTTTTTTAATTTTAATTTTTGTTTATAAATTATATTTATATAATATAAAAAAATTATTTTTAAATTTATTTTTAATTTTTAAACATAAAAAAAAAAGTTGGCGAAATCCGTCTAATTTGACGAGTTAGGCAAACCGGACCACAACGAATTAGCGGGTTAAAAATTCTAACCCGACTTACCTTTTCATAACGGACTGACGGGTCTGCCTACTTTTGGAGGTAGACATTTTCATTCCATACAACAGCTTAAAATTTAGAAACTACTTAGACTAGGTTAAGTGTTTTTTTAACACTTTAGTTTTTGTTTTAAAATAACAATTATTTTCCTTTTTTTAAATTATTTTTCATAATATCGCTATGAATTAAGAATAGTTAACGTGAAAAGTAAACATAAAAAATAAAAATTAAAAAGTTAAAGTTACTTTTTACTAAATTTATATTAACTCAAAGTTTCTTAATTTTTAATTGATAGAATCTGTTTAACAAATAATGTTTTATTGTGGTAGAACTAAAATTGTTTATTTCAAAGAATATTAAGTGTGGAGTAGCTTGTATATTTTATACTAAAATATTTTTTATCCCAAAAATTTCGTGAGTTTTGGTATATTGAAGTTATTTTTATGACATTCCCTATATGTATTTAATACTGAATTCAAAAACTCCCACGTTAGTCTTGATTATAAAATACTGACAAAAGCACCTAAATTTTGACACTTTTTTTTCAAAGCTAAACTTTAGTTGACTAAAATAATAATAATTGTAAACAACTGTAGTTGACTTTAATGTTTGTTATCGTACATTAAAAAAGGGTAAAATGGTGAAGTCATTATGTGCGCGTTGACGCCACAAATTGATTTTCTCTCGTATAACCAGTGTAACACAAAAAATAAAGCTTCTCACATTTTATTTTTTTCCAAATGTTTTTTTTTTCTTGAGTCTTTCTCGCAGTTGATTGAGGAACTAATTATAACTTTTATTGAAATTAAGTTAAAAATATTAAAGGTTGTAATTAAATGAATAAAACATTTTATAAAAAAAATACTTTAGTTTAAAGTATTCAAACATTTGTTTTTGATAAAATCAGTCATGAAGTGTGAATGTAATTAAATAATTGAAAGAGTAATTTTCTTTTTATATTATCATCTTATAGACAACACCTGTTAAAATATTTATGCTATCCATATTTTTTTTTTTCTAATTTTACTTTTTAAGTAATTTTTTTTAAATTAAAATCATTATTCTACCAGTTTCATCTTCAATTTCTTTTTTAAATTAACCGTTTTTCTTAACTTGACATTTAAAAAGTTTTAAATTAAAAAATTATCTACAAAATAAATAAAAACTCTTCAAATTAAATTATAAAATGATTTATATTTAATTTATTATTATAATGATAAAAAAATTATTATTAACTTTATTATAGTTTATTACGATAAAAAATATTAAAAAAAGGAATACAGTGATGTACCTTCATCAACTTTTGGTCCCTAAACTTTCAGTGAGAATTGGAATTAGTTCCTCCTCGAAACTTTGGTAAAATTTAGTCCTCGAACTTTAGAATTGCGTGAATTTAGTTCTTTCAAGCAAATTTTGTTAAATTTATTTAACGTTTCAAACATATTTCGAAGATGGGACTAAATTGGATTAAATCCACGCAATTTTAAAATTGAGGGACTAATTGGGACAAAGTTTCGAAGATGAACTAATTCTCATTTTCATTAAAAGTTGAAGGACAAAAATATATTTAACCCTTATTTTATTACAATTTCATTCTTCAACATGTGATGGGTGTAGGAAGCAACAGTCTTATTATAAAAGTTCTAATATGCACCTACTATTTTGATATAGTTCTGTTTCTTGCATTCCCATCATTACTGAATGCACCATCACACCAAAATACCCTTCCTCACTTTACTGCATCACCAATGTCTTCATTGCTACTGTTGCCAATGGTGTTATCATTATCATCATTGCAGAGAAAGAAAGAAGGAGGAAGGAGCAAGAAAAGCTTGTTCTGGAAAACTTTTTCCAGAAAATATTTCATATATATTTGAAAAGTTTGTTGAGGAAAGTGTACTCCAGAAAACTCAATCTGGAAGGTATTAAAGCTTATTCTACACATTTTGTCCCAAAATACATTTCATGCATTCTAAAACTCCAATTTTAGAAATTTTATTACAGACATCCTGTTTTAGAAATCATATTTCAAAAATTCCAGGTGTTCTGAAAATTTTCTGAAATATAATCTGAAAATCAATTTAACAAAAGATAAAATAATCATTTTAAACATTGAGATACATGAAGAAAGTGTGAGAATGCAGGAAGAGAAAGCTTTTTGATACTGTCCTGTATACTCAAATTGATTCTTTCTTCTGCATTAAAGATTTAAACAACTTTTATTTTCGTATGATAAAAATTGAGTTAATGTAGATCAAAAAAAGCAATTTATAATTATTATTATTATCACCATCCCATTTTTCTAGTAATATCTTCCACATATTTGATTGATCGTCGTGCAACATGCACCAGTTTCGCACTCATTTCGTGTAAAATTTTCATTCACAAAGTTAGTCTGAGGTAAAATATGGAACATCTTACAAGATATCGAAATTTTGAACAGAAGATTCAAGAATTTAGATTTTTTTTATCACTAATAATATCCATAAAATAATCTGAATGAAAGGAGTTACTGCTAGAATTTAACAAGTTAAGACCCTATGATGAATGGCATTTAGATCGGGTCTGTTCAGTATAGCATATGATCGACCAATTAGTCTCTTCCTTCCTCCATTGCAGCTTTTCTTCCAACCAAGATCAGCCTTGCACATATGAAGCACAACCCAAAATTCTGGTATCCTGGTCCCAGAACTTGGGTGCATGGCCCCCCCAACACAACATAATCGAGGAAGTTTTCTGTTCATGCTATGTATCATTCCATTGGAACAGCTTCTTCACTTTCAATGGCCCATCACCTCTTTTCTAAGCCATCATGGATCAGCTGAGACAATATATCAACCCATGTGTCGGGAACACCAGGCAGACACCAATGCATGCAATCCTGACCCCATACTGCAACTGCGTCCTTCCTTCCTAACCAAATTGCTGGATGAGCATCAGCTCTGAACTCACTTAAATGAGTTAAGTCAAGCAAGTGAATGTTTGTGCCTTGTAATGCTTCTTCAATCACCTCATTCAATAGTCTTGCTTCCCTGTTAACTCCGTTGTTCCTGGGTTCAAACCATGAGTCAAGCTGTCCAGGTATTAGTATATCATTCCTCAGAAAAAGTGAAACATTCAAGTCGTTTAAAATAAAAACTTGATTTAAATATGTTTTTAATCCTTAAACTTGTATTTGAAATTGAAATTTGTTCTTGTCCTAAACATGAAAAATAAACGGATATAATCTTTTTATTCTAATTGCATTAAACTTTTTTACGTGTAGAACACGTTTCAGAATGGTATTTGAGCGATTTACACCATTGACATATTCCAGCTCAAATGTCAGTCTGAAACACTGGTTAACAAACAAAAAAAAAAACTAATGTTATTGGGTTAAAATGACTATATTCGTTTATTTTTAAAATTCAAGGACCAAAATGTATCAATTTGATGCACGGACAAATTTCAATTTCACGTTCAAATTTAGGAGCTAAAAACATATTTAGTCCTAAAAACTTTTATTCACTGCCACCCATGGTTGGATGTGCTTTTGCGAGACTGTGTTACAGAGGTACATGAGGGAGAAATTCATAAAAGTAAGTTGTAAATTGTAGTAATTTATAGCATAACAAATTGGGAGGCCATGAAAGTGATTAGCATCGCAAAGAAGAAAAAAAGAAAAGACTTTACCTAGGAGACAAAAAAATGCAGGCGAGTTTCAGAAATACACACCTCATTCTCCTCAAGTGGCCTGTTGAACAAGCAGCTTCCATTTTGATTCCAGTCACCACCATAAAAGTGTCTTGGGGATTGTAATCTCCAGAATTTAAGGGTGTTTCTAGGAAATTCTTTCTCAATGTATGTGATCATATTAGCAAGAACAACTTTGAGTCCATCCAACATCCCAAGAGGTGGAACTATTGCCTGTCCTGCTTTATAGAAGACAAGAGGCTTCTCTTCTGGAAATTTGTCATTATTCCACCTATTCAACACCAAATCAAGTAACTATGTACATTCAATCATTGGAACAGTTCATAAGATTACAGAGGCAAGCTAAAAAAAATTAGACCCAAACCAGTTTCATAAAAAATATGTAGCAACACAAGTAATCCTCTTTGAGCTCTTTTCAATTTTTTAACAATTAATATTATCACTTATTTAATTCATTCATGCTTACTCCTGTATATGCGTTGTGAGTAAGGAGTTGATCATTCATTCAACAACTCTTAAACATATCATATATAAGCAGTGAAATTCAATTTTATTTAAGTGGTAGTGCATCATCCAGAAATTACAAAATTCAAGAAAACAAAGAACAATTACCAGTGACCAGTATTAAACACCAGAACATCATAGAATTCAGCAATTTTAGCCCAATCATCAGCAGGAACATCAACATCAACTCGATAAAAGCCTCCTGATCCATCTTGCATCCCACCTTTTGCTTGTTTTGGCTGCCACCTTTGTTTAATCAGTAATGAGCTCATAAGGTTTCCATTTTCAAAAATGACATAAAGCAACATAGTAAAATAAGACAATCAGAACTCAAGAAACAGGAAACACTTAAAACTAAGATAGAGTTAGTGGATGAAAATTATAAAAAGATGAAATATTTCAGAGAAATAACTGAAAGTTGAAACTGCAAATAGCGTAGCCAAACAAAATATAAGAAGGGAAACCAAGTTGGTTAGCTTTGTCGAATGCCAATCTTTAATCCCAAATTATATAAAGTTCAGTTTTAGGAAACATTTACTCAATTAATCATCATTACCTAACTAAAACCAGAAAACAATGGTAGGGGAGCAAAGTTTTACCCAAACCTAGTGACAAATGGACTTGATACCAAGAGCCAAATATTAAAGTGGGCGAAACTTTATTTTTACAGTAAATGCTATAGTCTTTTTAACTTTCTAGGAGTGGTGGCTGCCCCTATATACTCACACTTAGTTCCCTTTTGTCCTTGCCTGCGCCCTATTAAAATTAAAATTAAAATTAAACACACTAGTGATATTGGAACCAGAGCTAAAGGAACAATCTAATATTCATAAACATCATTTTAACACTCAAAATAAAAGCACATCTACTTCTAAAATCCTAAAATAGGAAATGTGAAGAGTAAGAATCTTCATGTATCTTTGTTCAGATTCATGCATATATTGTAGTATGATGCATGTTTTGGTAGGGATGCATAAAGGAATTACTAATTTAGTATGATGCACAGAAAAGTGATTTTTTTTTTCACACAAATACAATGCAGAAACTTTAACAGGAGTGCTGTATATCTTCAATAAGTGGATAAAATATATATGTTTAGATTTCTGAGATGTATTGTTCAGCTGCAGCGGTTATATTTCTGTGTTTCTAAGTACTAATGCATAATCATAAACAATCCTCAAAACAGTGCTACAGTCCATATTTATAAGTTTTTCTAATCCATAAAATAAGCTGCATTATGTGTAGGATAAAAACTCCAAAAAAGGAAATATCCAATTCGCAAATATAGCTAAAACTATCAACCAACAACAACATACAAGTAGGATAGAGGATTGTTTGGATAAAAATATCCAAAAGCACCATATAAGCCAGTTGCTATCAAATATAAATTTCACACCAAATTTCAGTACGTCAACCAATCTCTAAGGATCTAAGCTAACTCTTACAGCATCTATCCAAAATTAAGCTTTAAACTTGAAATAAAGCACCATACTCGCCACCACCTCTTCAGGTGAAATGCACATACAAACTATCTGGCAAAGAGTTACATTACATACCCCCTTCATGTAAAACAAAGTAGTACATATCTATTTGCAATAATCTGAACCCAAAAGAATGAAAAATTGGTTGATGAGAATATTACTGGTATCTGGAGAGCAAAACGGCACGGTGATAAGCGACGGTGACATTGAATTTGGGAAAATAGGCACCCCTCCAAGCACCCTTCTTTTTCCACTTTTTGGCTCCCTCATCGGCGACCCTGAGAACGCAGAGAAAAGAAGCCAAGAAATTCTCGTTGAGGGAGTCCCCAACAAACCCAATGTTCCTGTTCCTCATCCGACCCAGAAAGCGAAACGGGTCGATCCGATTCAAGTGGCAGTTCCGGGGCACCCACTTCCAGGAGTTGATGAAGCTCATATTTTGCCTCTCGTTTCGGAGGCAGTTCCAGGCGTTACGGTGGAAAGGGCATTTTTGGTCGTAGAGAGGGGTGCGGGCAGGATCGGAGACCCAGTGGCCGGTGAAAAGATTGCATTTGGAGATTGCGAGTGATTGTGAGGTTGTGGAAGAAGAGAAAGTGTGGAGAGAGAGGAATGTAGAGAAGAAATAGAAGGTTGCAAATGTTAGTACGATGAGCCATGGTAAGAGATTTGAAGGGAGCTTCGGAGACATTCTCGTCTATGCCTGTGTCCAATTCCTGCTCCCTCTCAGATCGGGGATACATTTTTCAACCATTTTCTTTATAATTTGGTTAACTATTTCATATACTCTTTATCAAGTTTAGAAAAGCATTTGAGTCCAACAATGTCGTCACAAACAATAAAATAATAAAGAAAAATATGCAAATTAATGATGAATATATATATACTCTAATTTTTAGGTTACATCTTTTAATTTAAATTCAATCTTTTATTATAACTTTCAAAATAACAATGATGAATTATAAAAGAAAAATATTACTGAAAAGTGGTACTCAAATATTGTGTTTTTATTTAAAAAGAGAAAAATCGAATGTTGTGAAAAATAAAAATAATTATATAAAAAATAAAGATTACTATAAATAATAATAACATTATCTTCAAAATAAAGATTACAAGAAAAGCTATTTTTAGAAAACATGTTAGTTAAATTTCGTTTATATTTATTATCTACCATTACAATCTACTTAAAGTATTATGCTAATATACGTGTTATACATATTATACAAATTACAAAAAATTTAAGAAAATTAGGATGATTATGCATCTCATTGATTTCTCTTTCTTCTTGTTTAACTTGATCTAGTATCACATTTAAGGACATTTTTCTGAATCTTTTTTCTTCCTGCACCTCCCTTTTTTATCCTACACCCCCATAATTTTATATCCCATTTCATCCTTCATTACAAATTTATTAAAAACTCTAAAATTCTAATTCCACATTCTCTTCCTCCTTTCTTGTCTCGCAGTGGAATTCTCAACATATTTTTTACATGTAATACTTAATAAATTAAAATTTTGTTATTATTGTCATCTCTTTGTTTCATCTCACTCATTATTCATTTCTCTTACTCTCGAACTTTCACCTAAATGTTATTTAAAGATGCTTTTGATAATTTCAGTATTTTTGTGTAATGAAACTCAATAACTTGAAACTTTTAATAAAAATCTCATCATAAATTATAGAAAAAAAAAACATATAAAGTTTAATCATCACTATATTAGAGATCATTATATAATAAATTCAATAGATTTTACATCTGTTGGTTAAACTAATGAAAAATTGAAAAAATATTAATCCAAATTAAAAGCTTATTGAAGGATATTGCATCAATTCTCTAAGACAATATATGTCTTTTTGAAGTCTCTAACGTTGGGCCTTATCAAATAAAATAAAGGTTTGTGATCAAAATCGAAAAAGCAATACTGAACAAGATTTATATCATTCTTGATTCTATTAATTAATCATTTCCAATTTTCATGTTAAGCTCCCATATGTATAACTCAATGCTAGTGTAGCCATAGATTGTTGAAGAACATTAAGAAAAGAAGTTAAATATTGAGGATTCTTTTGAAGAACGAGAACAAACAATGCTACATTTATTTATGTTTTTTCACATTTCTAGATAAAAAAAGTTGAGGTTTTCGTGCAGGATCAGTACATTGTGGATAAGTGCGTGAACAACTTAGAAAGTATATAGTAACTTAGCTTTCAAATACAAAATGATGAAGATGATAAAAAGAAAAAGCTACGTCATACTACCTCTTTCTAGGACCATATATATACTAAGCCAAAGGAGGGAAAAAAAAAAAGATAAGTGGATTTTCTAGTCAGACTTCTCATTCGTATTTTTCCCTTATTTTAATTCTAAAATATATATATATAGAATGTTCTAATTCTTTTTCACCACTAATGCAGGCTTGATTTAAAGTCGGATAAAATTAAATATACATTTCTTTTTGTGTATATTAAAATTGAACATGTTTTGAGTAGCTTATGATTTTTTATGTACGTGGATTGAACATGTTCCGAAATATATACAAATATAATTTTTTTATATTAAAAGTAAAAATATATTTTTTTAATATTAAATATTTGATAATATTATATTTTTTTACAATAATTTTTATTATTTTATAAAATTAATTAATTGATATTGAAATAGTAAGAAAATGGATATGAATATAAGTATATATCTGGTAAGAATAGAGATAAGACAAAAATTTGATACTCGTTAAATTTTAATATGAAAATATTTTTTTTCTCTAAAATTAGGTATGAGATCTTGGTCTCCACTTTACTTGTTCCCGTCCATAGTATCATCCAAAATAACATGATCCAATAACAAAAAAAAAAATGTCATTTATCTGTAAGTTATTTTACTAAATGCATGCAAATTTGTTTATATCCAGTACCTATCCATAAAACTTAATAATTCACAACATGATATACCATCTACAAAACAATCAATATTAGACTAGGGATAAAAGTCCCATGACATGCGTTATTGATATCTATAAAAGTAGTGCATATCCGCCACTTTTCACTTAATTTCTTGATCATCCCAATATTGGCAAACCACATCAAGTATTTAATTTATCAATATATGTTGTTTTACACAAACTTCTTTGTTTCTTCAAATATGGTATGCCTATTGTATGTTACAGGAAAATTAACCACACCAAATTTCACCATCAATATTTTTGGCACGTCATAAACACCAAAAGTTGTTCCTAACTCATCATAAAATCGTACCTCATGAAACCCTCTAAAACTTTGTCAAATGGTTCAAGAGAATCACATAAGACATAATGGCCAGCAAGTGTAAACCTAAAATAGCCGTTAGTCAAGCTTTGTTTATCAATTAAGATTCCAATCTACGTTTGGCTTATCATGGTTACCGATATGGCAATGGAATGAAGAAATACCTCCTCGAGGTCCTCATTGAAAAATGAAATGATTTTATCATTCATCGTGGGATTATTTACTTGAAAAACTCATACTTGTGAGTATTGCTTTCTTTCCAAACTATAGATTCTCTTTCCACGAAATTACCCAAGACAAGTTTTATGAATACATGTTGTACGAGAAGACATGTCACTTTGTTTATTATTAGTTACTTTTTTATCTAGAGACACGGAAGTAGTTAGTTTGAACTAATGAATAATCACATCATTATCATTTGGTTGATAAAGATGGTTATTATTATTTTTTATGAGTCACTTGTTCTTTAAATTGTTAAGTAAGAATTTGAGTCGAGGTCGACTTCGTGGAATCACGTTGAATTTTGGTTTGGACCGACTTAACCAAATTCAAATGAATTATTATTGAGGTTGACTCGGTTAAATTTGATAAAATACGGTCAAATTTTTGGTCGGGGTCAACTCGATTAGATCCAACTGAATTTTGGCCAAAGGTGACTCAGGCTAATACGACCAAATTTTAACCTAGGCCAACTCGACCAAATTTGTGCTAAAGACGACTCAACCAAATTTTGATCGGGGAGACTCGACTAAATTCAGCTGAATTTAGGGCCAACTTGGTCCAATTACAGCCAAATTTGGTCCAGGGTTGACACTGCCAAATTTTGACTGGAGCCGACCTAGTTGAATTTGGCCGAATACGACCATATTTCTTTCTGGACTGACTTGTATGCATACGACCAAATTTGGGTCTAGGCCGTCTGGCCAAATTTGGGTTGGGGCCAATTCGACTGAATTCGACCGAATTTCGGCCAAGGCTGACTCGGCTGAATATAGCCAATTTTTGGACGAGTCGTATACGACCAAATTTTGTTCGGGGCTGACTTTGCCAAATTTGGTCGAATAGTGCTAAATTTTGTCCAAGGCTGACACTGTCAAATATGGCCAAAATTTGACCACAGCCGACTCGGCCGAATGGGGCCAAATTTATTCTGGTATTAACTCGAACATGAACAAGACGACCAAATTTCATCCGGAATTGACTCGACCGAATACAGACAAATTTGGGTTGGGAATGACTCTTCCGAAATTGGCTCAATAGGGCCAAGTTTCGATTGCAACCGTATACGTCCAAATTTGAGTGGGAGTGGATTCAGCCAAATTTCGGCCGGGTTGACTCGGCTGAATACGACCAAATTTCAGTCGTGGCCAAGTCTGTCATATAGGACCAAATTTTCTCTAGGATCGACTCGACTGAATATATCCAAATTTGAGCAAGGGCTTATTCGACCGAATTTTGATTTTGGTAGACTAGGCTGAATACGATCAAATTTTGGTCGGGATCGACTTGGCCTATATGGCCAGATTTCGTCTGGGACCAACTCGGTCGTATACGGCCAAATTTTGTTTGTGGCCAAATACATCCAAATTTAGGCCAAGGCCAATTCAATCAAATTTCGATAGTTGTTGACTCAGCCAAATTTTGGTCTCAACCGATGTTAACTCCACCATATTCAACCAAATTTTGGTTGCAACCAACTCGACCAAATGCGCCAAAATTTCGGTTGGGGTCATATTCAGCCAAATTTTGGCTACGATCGACTTGATTGAATTCGACCATATTTTGGTCGAGGCCTATTCAATTGAATTTGTTCGATCTTCGATCGGGGCTGACTTTGTTGAGTTTTGACTAGGAATGATTCGGCCGAATTCAAGTCGGTACCAACCCGTCTCAACCGTCAACCTGGACTGACTCGTCTTGACCTAGGATTTGGACAAGTTCATCCCATCTTTCAGACCAACCCAACTAAAAATTTAGAATGAAAATTAGGATTGGATATTTTGGATTTTTCATATTTGAAAATCTAGATTCAAAGAATAAATATCCAATTCAAAAAGTATATAAAATATAGATCAGATTGAAATCTAAATTGAATAAAATAGATTTTAAATGGATTGAATTTTTTTATAAAATAAAGCTTAAATAGATTAGTGTACTGTCTGGAGAATGACCGACCTCAACATGCTCATTTTGATTCCGACTCGATAAATATTTATCATAAAACGACAAGTTTTAGTCATGGACAAAGGTCGCAAGGAATTCGAGCAGGATTTGGGTCAAGTAGGAATTGGGCCAAGCAGGATTTAGGTCTAGCAGGAATTGGACCAAGCAGAAATTGGGCTAAGTAGGATTTGGGTCGAGTAGGATTTTGGCCAAGCAAGATTTGGGCCGAGCAGGATTTGGGCCAGGTAGGATTTTGGCCAAACAAAAATTGGGTCGAGCAGGATTTGGGTCAAGCAGGATCTGGACCAAGCGGAATTTGGACCGAGTAGGATTTTGGTCGAGGTGGTTAGTTCGTTCCTAAAAGGAAGGGATTTAATATCCAGCAAAAAAATAGGAATCAATTGCTGATATTTTGCCACACTAACACGTATTCTTCTGAATCAGGTAGGTAAGAGCCCTATATAAAGGAAAAGAGAGGAAGAAATTGGCAAACCTTTTTTAGAACCAGAACTACTGAACTCCAGAAAATGGAAAACACATATCTACCAGTGTAAGAACTAGAAAGGTAGTTTATTGTTGATTTTCGTCTCCTTGATATTTGAGACCAAAACAATTAAATTGAATTTGAGACTAGAACAATTAAATTGAAGAAAAACTTGATCGAATAAAGAGAATTGAATTTTTAACCATCCCTACTTTTTCTTAATAATTCTCTAAATGGACTAGCACAAACACTACAAAAAAAATTGTATTTTACGGGGGTTATTTAGCGAAGGTTACTATAACCTTAGCAATGGATTAACTTAACTGAGGTTTTTAAAATCTCCGTTAAATTTCAAAGGTTTAGTGTTAAACCTCTATAAAATAGTGTAGGTTTTCAAAACCTCCGTTAAATTACAAAGGTTTAATTTTAAACCTCTAAAAATTAGTATAGGTTTTTAAAACCTCTCTTAAATTACAAAGGTTTAGTGTTAAACCTTTAAAATGTAGTATAGGTTTTTAAAATCTTTACTAAATTACAAAGATTTAGTTTTAAATCGTAATCTTCTTCACTTGTCGACCACCACTTCTACTCTTACCCACTGCAAGAAAATTAGAGATTATCTACGACATTTTTTTCATAGATTATCTTATTTTATCTACGAAAATTGATTATAGATAAAATACAAGTTGGTAAGTAAAAAAAACATAAATTTTCTCCGAAAATTTCATAGATAAACATGATCAACTTTGACGAAAATTTTTTCTAGGAAACATTACGTACGAAGTTCAGTATAAATAACAAATATCATAAAAAAATATTTAAAAATTATTTAAAATAAACCGTTAATAATATTTTTATTTCTGTTACTTAATTTTAACCGTCACAATTTTTGTATTCTTTTAAATTTAATTACTTTCATTTCTAATATAACTTTTACCTTTCAACTTTCGTTCCCGGTTCATGGTATCCACGATTGTTTTTCTCACTTTTCTTCTCCTTCTCATCAACTCCTTTTACACTGCCCTAAACGTCGACCACCATTATCAATGTCGACAGCGAGATCAAGATTTTCGCTATAGCAGTAACACAACTCTCCGCTTAGTCTCCTTCATCTCTGCATCTTCCAGTTCGACTTCCTAAACCGTTCACCGATGTATCTCCTTGTTTCGTCTCTGTGATAAGTTGAGCTTCTCACTTCATCGTTTCT
>Ga0214544_1004132_pt1 | contig 29347 bp, 19 predicted proteins | sample CNSS3metaG_FD_160074 | JGI IMG/M metagenome (GOLD analysis project Ga0214544, IMG submission 160074) | Root nodule microbial communities from cowpea collected in UCLA plant growth center, Los Angeles, California, USA - CNSS3 | ecosystem: Host-associated > Plants > Roots > Nodule | place: USA...
AGTTCTAACAGCAAAGTCTCTGTAAAATTTTTTAACTGCATCAAGTGTCTCGAAGCACATGTGAACTCTCGGAACAAGGTCGACATCGTTGTCATTGTCAACAATTTGGTCGTCCATCACACACTGGCCACCATCATTCAATTGTTGAACAGAAATATCATCAAGTGTTGTCTCCATCATATGAACAACATCAACTACGTGCCTGAAAGCAACATTTAATGAAGCGTGCTTCAACATAGTGTCGTACATATTGAGTTAATAACAACATTTATGACCCCTTCCCGTTGTTTAAATTAAAAACAAAAAAACCAAACCAACTCATTTAAGAACCCTAAAAAATATTAAACAATAATACAAACATCTCCATTAACTATGTCAACAACCGCCAACACAATGTGGCTGTTTTACTACACTAATGCACCATTTTGGAAATGAGTTTCAGAACTTACGGGAACTTACTTTGCCAAAACCGAAGCCAAACTAATGTCTTCAATATGTGCACGACCTTTGAGGTTGGTTGTTGTAGTTAATGAAGTTCTTCTTCCAAAACAACAGTGGACAATGAATGAACTCCATCTACCAAACCGTGGAAGATGGTGGTGCCATAAATGTGCATTCAGTGGTGGTAGGTGGGAGTGATGGAGGGTAGCTTCTTTATGGCTTCGCGATGTAACAGGAAAAGTTAAGTTAAACTACCGCCAACTTAAACTTACCCTACAAGAAAAGTAAGGGTATTTCGGTCAAACACTAGGCTTATTAATTTTTATATTATAAATACTGGAATCGGGAACCAAACGCTACTCAAACCAAGACCTTACTTTTCACCACCAGGTAATCACTGATTGTGTTCGTCTTCAATGGAGGAAGTTGACACTTTTCGCTTGAAGCATTCGCCCCACCCACCATTTCATATATTCACTAACATTTTAATAACTTTTTAATGTTTTCTTATTTGCGTTAATGTTATTGGATTTTGTGATTACAGATCGCTTTATGATGGAACCTTGGGAAGGACTAGATGTTGAACAAGAAGACCTGGAGGCATTCTTGAAAAAATGCAACTCCGGTGCAACGCTAATACCAGGGCCTGCGGGAAATGTTCAAGCTGCAATGATTAATCGGGTAAGAGAAGAGGCCCAGAGCACCCAAGAATTTGCAAGGGACGTGGCTGCTGCAACGTACGACAGAGATTTCAAATCCAATGCCTGGCTATGGGCGGAGCGGTTCATCCACTTCCATGGTCAACTTTGGTCTATACTATGCATTGTTCATGTTCAATGAAAAACACCCTAATGACGCATTATCACCATGCTTCGCAGGTCTTGTTCAGGATGGGGACTTCAAAAATGTAACACCACTATCAAGTAGTAAGACGATACCAAGACTCCCATTTGTGACCTGTCTGGTCAAGGAGTGCAAACCAAATGGTCTAGGTGACATGCAAATATGCATTAAGGTACACATGAACACGACCATCACCTTCGTTAATGCAACCATGTTTGGTTAATATTCATAAGTCCTCAAAATTGCAGGACCAAAGCACCACACTCTGGGCTAGTGTGCACAAGAAAGTGCTACATCATGCTGACTTTGGTACAGAACTTATGGTTGGAGCTGTCTTGCTCCTGCAGGGGGTAATTATCTAACACTTCCATTGCGTTCTGATGACAATATTATTTGTCCATAACCTATGTCCCTGATGTTGTTTGTCATTTCCCTTTGGGTAGGTTGCCACTTTCACCTTTCCATACAAAAATACATACCTCAACATCACTTTACGTAACATTGTGAAGGTTAGGAAACAAAATGTATATTGACGTCTAAAATAATGATCTGTTAAATGTTTGTAAACCTAAACATTTCATATCCATGGACACTAGATTTTCAAACCAGACATTTCTCCTCCAACGGACGATCTAGTGAAAGCAACAGTCAAGCCGGTCATTCATCCTCATCCATCGGTTGATCCAAACATTGATAACATCTTGAAGAAATTTTTACACCCGTCAAGGATGCCTTCAACCAATGAACGGGCCGAAACCTCCTCAAGTAATGCAGGTGGAACATCCGTTCAGAATGATATTTGAAGTTGCCACAACCACTATTCTGTGCAGCGTTATGTTTTATGAAAGCCTTGTCATTATATTTTGCAGTGACAGTTTCATGGTCTTATGTTTAATTTTGTTACCATGACAACATATGAAAATTAAGTCACCAAATGTATTTTGATTCCTCTTATTGGATTTAACTTCCTATCTATCCACAACAGTCACACTTCTTTGTGTTTTTTACCACATTTGAATCCCAAAAATATTGTCAAATTTAGGTGGGGACCGTTACCAATATACATGGCAAGTTGTCCTACAAATGTTGTACAAACATCCACAAAATAATCAACGTACCTAAGTGGGAACTAATGCTAATATACGTGGGGACCGTAACCAATATATCAAAATTAAAAAATTGGGGATTAAAAAGAATATACATGCAAAGTTGTCATTCAACTTTTGTAATTACTTCACCTAAAACTAAGTTACAAATAAGTTATGAGTGGAGTTAAAGGAATATAGATCGGAAGTTGTTACGAAACTTGTGAATTAAATTCGAATATAAGTCAGTTACAAAAAGCGTATGTCTGGAGTTAAACCAATGTACAAGGAGTGTTGTCATACAAATTTTGTGATTACTTCACCTAATACTTACAATAAAGTTATGTGTGGACTTACACGATTATAAATGGAAACTTGACCAACAAATTTTGTTCACCAATAACTGAGTTCCACAAGAATTACGTGTGGAGTTAAACTAATAAACATGGACAGTTGTGAAAGACATTTCGTAATAAGTTGACAAAATGAAGTTCGAAAAATAACGTATATGGGGAGTTAAGGGACTATACATGGACAGTTGTCATGCAAATTTTGTTACATCTTCACCTATAGGCAAGTTACAAGAAACTTATATGGGGGGTTATAAGACTACACATACAAATTGGTCACTCAAGTTTTGTAATGACTTCACCTAAAAGTAAGTTACAAATAAGATATGAGTGGAGTTAAAGGAATATACATGGGAAGTTGTTACAAAGCTTTTCAAAGAAGTTCGAATACAATTCAGTTACAAAAAATTTATGTGTGGAGTTAAACCAATTTACATGGAGTATTGTCATACAAATTTTGTGATTACTTCACCTAATACTTACAATAAAGTTATGTGTGGACTTACACGATTATAAATGGAAACTTGACCAACAAATTGTGTTCACCAATAACTGAGTTCCACGAAAATTACGTGTGGAGTTAAACTAATAAACATGGACAGTTGTGACACACATTTCGTAATAAGTTCACATAAACTGAAGTTCCAAAAATAAGGTATATGGGGAGTTAAGGGACTATACATGCAAAGTTGTCATGCAAATTTTGGTAAAAACTTCACCTTCAAGCAAGTTACAACAAACTTATATGGGGAGTTATAGGACTATACATGAAAGTTGTCATGCAAATTTTGTAATGACTTCACCTATAAGTTAGAAAAAACTTATATGAGGAGTTAAACGACTATACATGGGAAGTTCTCATGCAAATATTGTAACAACTTCACCTATAACTAAGTCACGACAAAGTTATATGGGGAGTTAAACGAATATAGATGGGAAGTTGTAGGAAAATTTTTGTACTTACTTCAAACATAACTCACTTACAAAAAAGTTATGTCTGGACTGAACCCAATGTACATGGTGACTTCCCATACAAAATTTGGAATAAGTTCATGTACAAGTAAGTTAAACAAAAGTTATGTGTGCACTTAAACGAATATACATGGACACTTGTCATACAAATTTTGTATTAAGTTCACCTGTACGTAACTTACAAGTAAAGTCATATGTGGACTTAAACGAATGTACATGGGGACATTTTCCTGTCAAACCAAAACTGGGGAGTTACACTTCAGTAATTGAGAACTTGGACCTAAATTTGTGAACACCAAATAATGTATGTAACTGACTTTGCCGTTACAACATTTCCCTTATCCCTAAAACATGCTCAAGTACATAAATTCATTCAGTTCTCACCAAACACAGTGTATGTGGGCACCAATGTAAACTGCTTCAAACATAACAAAAATAATATTACTATGGTCAACAGAATTCACCAACTAAAGCCTAATTAAAGGAAACAATGTTAGACACTACAAAAGGACACAACAAATGACCACAAAGTTGGCCTATAACAACAAAATAAAAGTCAACAACGATTGTCTTTGCAACCATTACATTCAAAACAAATTCAACCCAATGTAAGAAGCTTCGTCTTCCTTCTACCACCAAAACCCGCAAATGGCGTCCTTATTGCACGACTTTTACTTCGCTTTCGAGGTTGGGCCTTCATACGGTCATACATGTTGCTTTGTTGTCCAACATCAACATCAACATCATCACCAGCAGAATCATGACCTTTAACATCAGATACAGGGTCATTAACGGTGTAATGAACACCAACATCAACCTCCTCCTCATCATTACCATCATAATGCGGATCATCTTTACCCTCACCAACATCAACCTCCTCCTCATCATTACCATCATAATGCGGATCATCTTTACCCTCACCCTCCGTACGGTTATGTTCTTCCTTCTTTGCAACCATATCCTCTAAATGAGACAAAACAGCTTCCAATTCAGCGATCTCACGTTCTTCATTCTCTACAAGACGTTTTAGCTCTTCATTCTCCTTGTCAATAGATCTGTTGTATGAAGTCCCAAAAGTTTGGAATGCTTCTCTCACAAACTCATAACCAAGTTCTTCGTTACACACCACAACCTCATTAATAGCCTGTGAACAACAAAAACAACTTAATACAAACCATTCAATAACAGTATTTAACTAAATTATTATAACTTCTCCACACTAACCAATTCTTTATCAAAGGAAGTTTTAACTAATTTGTCACCAACTTTAATTTTCATCCAGTGCAACAATCGTGGGAACTTTGATTTGTCGCAATTAAACGTTGCGTTGCAAACAAATATATGATCAAATGACCACAACTGAAACAATAAAAACAAATTATCCACAACAAAATGTCCAACTACTAAGTAATTACTGAACATGAAAATGAAACAACGAAACTTTACCTGCAACATATACACACATCCAAATAAATGAATGTGACTTGTATTTGATTCATACTTCAACGCCCTTGAAGCACTGCATAAGCTACCAACCAAATAGTCGTACACTAAGTTGCCCCAATTGTATTTACCTATACTTTGCAAGTCATCCACTAACTTAAAAATTTTGGGGAACACAATCTCGTCTCTATTTGGCAATAAGAACTCATATATGCCTAACAATATATAAAGGCTGGTAAACAATTCTATACTACCACCATCATTGTCATATTCCAAAAGAAACTCATAAATCCTTTTAACATGAACTTTCCCACTAGAAAATAACTTCCTACAGTCACTATCTTCATCATCGTCACTTATATCAATTTTTTCACCCAACACCCGAAGACCCAATCCTAAACAAACATCTAACAAATTAAATTCAACTACTTCCCTACCAATAGCAAAACCACCCCTCCTTTCAACCCATCTATAACATAACACAGGTAACAAATTGCGACTTATCTTAACAGAATGGTTTAACGACATAAACCACCAAAATGGTGTGCGTGCAATTGACTCTCGTTGTTTCACACTTAACTTTTCATTCAAACTTCCAACATATTTGGCTTTGCAAGAATGCCGGAAAAACATCTGTGTAAACAATAAACTGTGTTACATCATACCATATTAACATTAACATACACAATAGACAGAGGATTTTCAAACACATAACCAAAACCTACCTTCACATCCTCAATGAATAGGCCCTCGGTATGCTCTCTACTGCCCATATTCAATAACTGAAAGGCAAATGGAACGATTTATGTTGCAGCAATGAAAACAGAAATCCCCCCAAAAACTTCTCGCCGCCGCCAACCAGAAAAAAAATTGACATCATATACAACAAAATTAACTCCATATCTAAATCGATACCTGAATTGCAACGAATACCACAAATGCTAATGGGGTTCGCCAAAGCTCAATTTCTCGGATTCTTCAAACGAAAACGTTTTTTCGTTCTTCAAAACCACAAACCCTAACCTCCTTCGCCGCCTTCCTCCGGTAGATGCAACCCTCATTCAAATTCTCGTCAACCCTTCACCGCTTCTGCGTCAGCGTTTACATTCATATCCCCTTTCACGCCTTTTTGTCCTTCCTCAAACCCTATTTCCAATTCTTCTGCAACTATTTGATTTCGCAATCTCCTTTATTCTCGTCACCCCTTGAGCGGTTCTGCGAGAGCCTTTACACTCATATCCCCTTTCAAGCCTTCCTATCCTTCCTCAAACCCTATTTCCAATTCTTCTGCAACTTTTTCATTTCAAAATCTCGATTTCGACACTTCTCTGAACGTCCCAATTTCTTTCCTTCCACTTAACCACGGCACGTGCAATTGTTGCAAAAAAATTTAACGTTAAAAGTTTCTTTATTACATGAAAGCAGATCAGTTGACACGTGTCCTCTGCACCCTAATCCTCTGACACGTGTCCCGGTGTCAAAAGTGAGTGGGGGAAAGGGTGTCAAAATAACATTTCCGTAATTAATATGATGAATTCATACATGTAGATAGAGGTATGGATATTATAATATATGTAACAGAAAATAATTTAAATTCTAACCTGAATTTATTGATTTTATAGCAAAAGAAAAGTGTGAATCACTATTAACTTATATTTTAATATTTATTAAATTTTAAAATTCTTAGTTTTTATTTTAAGAAATTATGTTAATTCTTTTAATAAATAATTAATTAATTAAGTTTGATGGTGGGTTAGTTAAATGAGTTTCTTTTTATTACACTGATAACTTTTTCTTAATTGTGTTCTTAAATTATTTTAATTTAAACTCACATACATATTTAATTTTAACATAAATATAATAAACAAAAAGTAAATATATCTACTAGAAGAAAAGTCGCGATTAGAGTTCCAATAAAACTAATCCAAAGTAAAGAACGGATGCTAATGCATCTGTTAGCATCCGTCATGCGGGAGTTTTCGACCCTTGTCATCTACCAGAAAGTTTTTTAATATTTGAGTGTGTTTTAACAATTGGAAGCAAATTAGATACAGTCAGACATATTCAAAGGCAACTCTCATTTTTTTTTTGCAGCTTTATTTTAGCATTCCAACTACCTAGCACCATCGTCTCTATTAATTCTAAATAAAAACTTGCAACGGTCATGCCCTTTATAAATATTTTTTTTTTAAATTATTATGATAGGTAGAGTCAGTTAATCCATTTATAAACCCATGCTAACTTTTTTTTTAATAATATATTTAGTGTGGTATTAGCTTCCGCATAGCCCTTGTAAAATGTTTTTTTAAAATTAATTTATTAGGTAGCGTGGGCTTGACCGTCTCTAGGCCCACGCTAACTTAATTTTTTAAATTAATTTATTAATTAGAGACGACCTAGTTGTTTCTTGGCCCACTCTAACTCTATTTTTTTAAATTATTTATCTTGTAGCGACGGCTTGGCCGTCTCCAAACCCATGCTAACCACAGCTTGTTATTGCGAGTTCAGTTTAAAATAACGGAAACCAAAATCTAAAAATATGCATATATGCCAAACAAGACCAAATACCCAAAATTATACCACATACAACTCAATATGCAATCACATAAAAAATTGTAGATCCAAATTTCAGCATCCATTATACCATTCCAAATTCAAAATCATTTACACCAAATACAACTCAGTATTCAATAACTCAATAACCTGAGAAGACTCAAAATTAATTATACCATTTAAGATTCAAAGATACTTCTAGAAATAAACAACTTCAAGCCACATTATAAGAGACTATGGTTCTACAAATTCCAAAATGACAAACATATGTTTGGAAATAAACAAGTTCAGCCCATTAAACCAAAAAAGAGTGCACTGTAATGCCTCAACAAATTCCAAAATGACATATAATTGCATAAAGACCTAACCAAAAAGTGTTTCTAAATATTACATAATGTTTCAAAAGTAGCTTTCATTGGGTTTGAAGATGGTGGGCTTTGAGTGGGTCAACTATATGACTTACAAAAGTAATGAAATAACTAGAATAAATTAGGTAGCAAAGAATGTAGCAAATAGAACATGATGTACAAGTTAAAAAAATAGTTTTACATGTGAATTAATTTATCTCACATTGGAGGTGAATTTCAAGAAAGGAGGTGGTCATCATGGTCTTCAACATAGTCAAGATGGACTTCACTGGTACCAGTTGAAGTGTCACGAACATTTCGATCCTACATCATCACCATTTCTTGACGTATCAACCTCAGTGTGTCTTCCACTTGTGCATACTTTTGCATTGCCACATTAGCAGTTTTTTGTGCTTGCTCGACTTGTTAACGAAGTCATTCATTCTCAGCAGAGTGGTCAATATAATCTGTGGCAGCAGTTACAAAGGGGGGTTGAGTAAGGGATGACACTCCATGGCAAATGTTGGAAGCCAAGTTATCAGTTCCATAAACCCTACCTTTACTCTTGCCTCCAACAACATCCTTTCAACACTGAATTTGTGTTGCTGCATTTAATTGTTAGGGCTCAGATGCTAATCCAGAACTCTTTGCATGGATGGTTCTCAACCGCTCATGATATATTTATCATATCACTCAAATATATGGTAACATGACTTTTTTTTTTCAAAATATTCCCTTATTTTTTCTTATATCTATCAATATTATTTAAACATATTTTTATATTATTCACATATTGGAATAAAATCAGAAATGGTTGATAGTTTTTGTCCGTCATGAATAAGAAGAAGAAAAGAGTAATAATAAGAAACGTATTTGAAGTGACAAAAATAGATAATTAGATTTTATGGTTTTCAGAATTTAAGAGAAACACATGGAATTGGGTTCAAATGAAAGGAGTGGGGGTAGAGGTGGGGTTTGGTGGGTGTGTGTTTCTAGGCTCTAAGTTGTTGTTCTTGTCTTGAAAAACTAGGACTTGGTAAAAAAAACAACCCTTGGTGATAAAATTCTTAGATTACTTAAGGGAGGACAAGATTCTTGGTGACCTTTATCTTACAACCAACATGAAATAATGTGTCTTACAACTCACTTCATAATTCTTATTCATATTCCCAGTTGCAGGTTATACTAGAGTGTTTACCCATATCCTAAATTATAAAAAAAAATCAAATGCAGTTAAAATTAAAATGCAATTAAAATTCACTTTAACCAAACTAGCCTCAGAACTCTATAGCATAGGAAGAATAATGTGAAATATTAAGTGAAAGTGTAATTTAAAGTAAAGAATGAGAGGAAAAGTGGAGGGATGAAGGAGGACTATATACAAGTGTTTTCCTATGTTGTAGGGCATTGATTAGGTAGTAGGAATTAAGAGGAAGATTGGATTTGATAGATGGAAAGGGTTAGAAAGGGGAAAGGAAAGGTGTTAAGGGATGAGAAAATGGTGAAATTAGAAAATGAAGAAAAGATAATGAAGGAAAAATAGCCATGTTGGTGCAGTGGCACAAAGATTGGTTTGGAATATGTAAGAACAAATGAAATAAATGCACACCATTGTCCCTACATAAGTCTCACGCCTTTCTCTTTCACCCACACAACTCCTCACCATTTTCTAAATACCCACTCTTTCATTCACCACAGATAAAAAAAATTCTTCTCTTTTCTGAAACTATTTCCTAAACTTTTCCCTGGCACGGAGAAACAATGCAAGACTACACTAAATTTCCCATTCGCACATTGTCTAACACAAACCACACACCCTCAATAAAAATGGGAATCATAATACCCTCAAAAAATAATTTCGAAACATGAAAAAAATCATTTAGATTCATGGTTATTCATCATAACCCCCAAAGAAAAAAAAAAGTTTATGGGATATAATGCTTACCTAAACGCAGACTTCACAATGGCACAAACTTGTGAACTAGTCTTTGAAGCTCAAAGTTGCGACCTACTACGGCGAAACGTGAAACCTCTATTCAAGACTGTGTTGCGCAAAGAAGACTAAAAGTTGGAGCGGGAAAGGTTGAAACTGGGAAGTAGAGAGAGGGAGAGAGAGATAGATAAATAGAGAGAGAGAGAGAGAGAGAGAGGTAGAGGAAAATGGCTGAAAATGAGATAAAAGAGTGGAATGCGAAAAGATGGGAGGCAACAAAGTGCGAGGAGTAAGAGAAAGTAGTGCAACTTTCTTGAATAAAATAATACATTGTGTTTGCTACAATACAACTTTCAGCTTTTATATAATAAAATAATATTTCCATTTTATGTTCCCTTTTGCTTCAGACAAACCCTTATACCCAAATTAATAGGTAGCGTGGGCCCACACTATACCATCCCTAATATAATGCACTTCTTATACAGCAACACGTGGTTTAATAATGAAATTTTAAAAATTTAATATAATTGTGCGACTTATTATGTAGGCCACTAAAAATACTACACGTGGTGCACTTTTTTTTTTCATCCGCACTTTTTTCTTCTATTATTTTAAAAATTTAAATAATATTTTAGAGTGGGTTAAAGGTGGGTTAGGCCTATGCTAACTTTTTTGTATTTTCTTTTTTTCTTTTGCTTCTTTACACTAATGGAATGCTATTTGCTTCCTACACCATGTCAAGCTAATATATGGAAGTTATTTTCATGTTTTCTTGTAGTGATCGATAGAATTTATTTTGTAATAAAATATTATGTGGTGACATCTATAAAGAGTGATATTACAAGATAATTATCACATCAAAAAATTAACCGTTACACTTAACTTTACAAAATAAATAAAAAAATTTTGAAAATTTAAGGACTCAATAGATTCAAAAATTTATTAGGAACTCAATTGAAAGTTTTCAAAATTGTCAAGGACTCAGAACATAATTAAACATTTTTTTTAAAATGAGAAAGTTGGTCAAATATAAATATATGATATTGATACTATTGGGATTAAACTTCACCACCTCACTTTCTTGTTTCACTAAAGTCCAAAATAAATATTTTTCTCTTCTCCATTGTCATCAATCTTTATCATGAAAAGTTATACTCCATATCTCATAAAAAATCCTAAGAATACCCTATCGAATTACAAGTTCTTGTTAACTCAATATAATAAACTCACATTAAATTCAAAGATTTAAAGATAGTCAATGAGTCATTTTTTGTTTCCAGACAAATGATTTATTTAGGTCAAGAACTCATAAGAGTTTTTCAACCTCTTACAAGTTCAACTAATTAATGGTTGATCAAGCCACAATAATCAATATAAGTGTAAAGATTAAACATCAATGGAGAAAAGTAATCAATGTTACATATAAATATGATAAAAATATATGTTTCGGGTGTAGGGACCGAGAACCTACTACAGAGTCTCTCCAAGCTGGCTCTACTTCCCACTGCTACGATAACTTCCAGAAAATCTACTCCTTAACTTGATCGGCTGGGATGACGATCGGGGTACCTGTCTAAAGTACTCCGATGCTTAAGTCAGTAAAGGACCGGTCGGTGTACCAATATATCTGCTGTAATAAATGCGAAAATTAAGATTCTCACCAACCTACCTTTGAGCCCTATTTATAGTTTTCTGTGTGGGCCTGTGATTAGGGTTCCTTAATCACGGCCCAATGATCCCTTAATCAAGATTACTGACTCGTTTAACGTTAATTAACTCGTTTGATTGATCCTTTGACCGCGTGATCGATGGCCGCTTGACTGGGTTAGTTATACTGTAACAAGTGTAACCTTCGTGTATTCTGGTCAACCGTCAGACGCATGCGAAGGACTACACAAGTCTAAAGAGATTGATCAACCGATGGTTGATTCGTTGATTGTCGCGTTATGGTTGGGTGCAACACGTACTTGTCCGATCGACCGATGTGCCATTAAGGGCCCGTGTCGCTCGACTAGGTGTTGCCGATGGACCGATGGATATGAACATGGTTAGGTCGTGACTTATATGTTTAACCGTTTGACCGATGGTCTTATAGTTTATTCGTGATCCGTTCGACCGATGGTCCTTTAACGATGCTACGTGGCTGATCGACAGAGCCGATTCGTTGTTCGACCGTTCGACCGCTGGCCTTTCATTTATTACTTCTTTAACTTTGGCCGATTGACCGATGGGACGTACAGTACACAAGCCCCCCCAGCCTCGAGCGATGGGGAAGAAGCGAGGAGGTTTACCAGAGCCGTTGTGTCGATTGGCCGCCCGCGTGTCTCAACGGTTACCTTGCATCGTAGATTGTGCCTGGCAGTTATGATTTGAAGCGTCGCGAAGTATGGACCGTTGATCTGAGTGTGATCGTAGGGTTCTGGGGCTGCCACGTGTCACATGGTCCCCCTATAAATAGGTCTGTGTGGCTGTCGTTATTTTCACGTTTTCCTTTCTCTTTCTAGCCGAGCCTCCGATCGTTTTCTTCTGTTTGCAGGTAAAAAATGTCTCCCAGTGCATCGAGTTCAGATGGTTTGTCGGGTGGGGCGGTCGGGACGTCTGGGGGCGGCGGGTCGATCTCCGCCTTGTTCAGTTCTTCCGACTCGGGGACTTCGCTGGGGGGAGTGTCGAGCGCAACAGATTCCCCTATCCTCCTAAGTGGCAGCTCCGAGGCCGAGCTACCGGTCGCTGAGGCGGTGGAGCAGGTCGCCGCTTCTGACGAGAGTGGGGACGTCATAGGCATCGACGTCCGCGACGAGGGGGAACAAGCCAATTTGCCAGAGATAGCAGGATATGACTGGGCCCCTTATGAGCCGCGCACACATGCGGCGAGGTTTCGATGGGGAAACGACCTTGGGGATCTAGTCGAGCGGACCAAGATCTTCAGCGACGAAGTGGAGGATGGCCTTCTTCGGGTCAAAGTGTGTGCCGGCAACGAGAGAGTGTGCCACGGGAAGGGAGAGGCGAGGCTAGATTTCTTCTATGTGTACGCCTGCCTCTTCCATGATTTGGGTCTAACTGTGCCGTTTGCCGATTGGCAGATGGCGGTCCTCCGTCAGATCCAATGCGCGCCGACCCAGATACATCCGAACGCCTGGGCGTCTATGCAAGCGTTCGACGTTCTATGCCGAGCGGCCGGTCTGACACCAACCATGCCCTTGTTCCTTCGCTTCTACAAGACTCGACCGACGGCGTCGAAAGGTTGGGTTTCTTTTCTAGGGGCGAACAAGAGCTTGCTCACCCTCTACCTCGCTTCCTACAAGGGTTTCAAGACCGGCTTTTTTAAGGTCACGATTCCCGGTAAGGGAAGGAAATATATTTTTGATGAGCAGAATCGTCCGAAGTTTCCGTTGTATTGGACGGCGTTCCCTCCTCCTACTGATGCCTGGGCTGAAGAGCGGTTGACCCCTGCCGAGCGGGCCGACCTGGCCGTCCTCAAGACCCTACCCGACAAGATCCCCCCGCGGCCACTGATCCAATGCCTCCGCTCGCCGGATTTGCCGAGGGCGGTTTATGGTTAGTTGTTCTGATCTTCCCGATCGTTATATTGGTTGCAGTTAACTTATTTGCTTTTTTGTTTCGCAGATATTATGGCCCGTACGACCATTTCTAACGCCGAGTTTCTGGCTCGTGCCAAGAGTCGACGAAGGGAAGAAGATATCGCTGAGGAGGTGGCGCCACTCCAGAGTGTTCCCGCCGCCCCTTCAACCGGTCGTGTCCCTGCCACCACCGCCCCGACCGGGGCTTCGGGTGTCGTCTCCAGGCCCCGCTTCATTGTGAAGCCTCCCGGTTCCGGCGCTGCTGCTGCTGCGGCGGACAAGGGGAAGAAATCCAAGAGAGATGACTCTCCCACCGGTCGGGCGTCCAAGAAAAACAAAAAGGGGGAGGCATCTGGATCGCTGGCTGACGTCCTACTTGGCGGCGGCGTCCGACTCGACGAGGAGGTCTCCTTTCAGTTGGGACCTCGGGTGTCGGACATGCTCAAAGATGTGTCCGAAGAGGAGGCCCTTCAAACCGCCGGGGAGCTGACCCTTAGGCTTGCTGCCATATACACCAAGTTTCCTCGCCCCGACCGGAGCAGGATGGAGGGCTTGGAAAAGGAGCTCGCAGCGGCAAAGACGGAGCTCAATGAAGTCAAGGCATCGGCGTTAGATCTGAAGGCTCAGTTCGACAGGTTGAACGGCATTAAGGCTAAACATGCTAAATGTGCCTGTCTGCTGAAGGCTGCCGATGATCGGGCAAAGGCGGAGCAGGCGAAGGCAGGTGAAGCTGTGGAGGAACTTCACAAGCTCCAGCGGCGCTTTGACGATCTGACGCTGGAGCACATGGCTGCTGCCGGATCAACCTCGGATTGGCAGAAAAAAGCCAAGGAGTTCCAGGCCGAGCTGCGAGTGGCCGACGAGCAAGTATTTGCTCAGTACGAGGCGGGCTTCCAGAGTGCTGTTGACCAAGCCGTCTTTTACTACAAATGCTCTCCCGACCGGTTTGACGTCCATTTGGGGGTGGTCGAAGGGAAGTTGGAAAGGGTCTTCGACCGGTTGGACGAGGTCAATGATCCCCCTGCGAGCACTTGATTTTTATTTTTAATTGTATATTTTGACATAACCGATCGAGCCCGATCGACCTTTTGGTTGATTGCGTACGATCGGTTATTAGGTTATTATTTTTTGACAAACACTTGTGTAAATATTTAGATGCCTTTTTATTTCGTCTGCTAGCTCTTCTCTTTTTTCGTTTGTTTATTGCTTCGCGCTGGCGGTCGGCCGTACTTCTTTGATAACTCTTCGCGCTGGCGATCGGCCGTGTAATTGTTTAGCTTGTTAGTTCTATTTGGCTGCGCCTGGTATCGAACTAGCCGGACGATCGGCACGCGTTTTTCAAGTTTCTTGTAAAGCTGTCTTGATTATCTGTCCCGGAGGGTTGACCTTTGCGTACTCAATTTTAAGTTTTAGATCGTAGGTGTAATACCTCGATCGGCTAGCACAGCTCGTGCCACTTATTTACCCGTAGGGCTAATTAGATCGCTTAGATCGGTGCTGACGGAGCGGGACTTCCTCTTGGAAGTCCGCGTCTCGTTCGGTCAGGCTTTGGTCGGGATCCGTAGGGAATCCCGTTGGTCAGTTTGTTAGATGAAGTTGCATGAAACGCTCATTTTATTCATAGTCAACTATAATACATTTTAAGGTGCGACGCGTTCCATGTGTTAGGTATTTCTTTGCCGCTCAGGTACTCCAGCCGATAGGCTCCGTTCTGCAGGCTCTCGGTCACTCGGAACGGACCCTCCCAGTTTGGCGCTAGCTTTCCCTGTGCTGACTTCTTTCGTGCTTCATTGGTTTTCCTCCATACCAAATCTCCTCGGATGAAGCTCCTTGGTTTAACTTTAGCATTATACCTCCTCGCCACCATCCTCTTGCATGCTTCAGCTCGCACGGCTGCTCGCTCCCTTCGTTCGGTCGTCCAGTCCAATTCCTCGCGCAGGCGTCCACAGTTCACCTCGAGATCTTGCATCTCCTGCCGAAGAGTTGGCTCCCCCACCTCGACTGGCAGCATGGCGTCTGTACCATACGTCAGGTTGAAAGGAGACTCCCCCGTCGTCCCATGTGGTGTGCACCGATAGGCCCAAAGGACTTGCGGCAGCTCGTCCACCCATGCTCCTTTGGCTTCTCCCAACCTTTTCTTCAACTCAGCCACTATAACCTTGTTCATGGCCTCAGCCTGGCCATTGGTCTGGGGATGCTCGACCGAGCTGGTCACGTGTCGTATCCCCACTTGCTTATAGAAGTCCTTCAGCTTCTTGTCGATAAACTGACGGCCGTTGTCGGTGATGATCGTGTGAGGGAGGTCAAAGCGGCATATGATGTTGCGCCAGACGAAGGAGTGGACTTGCCGAGCGGTGATGTTAGCCAAAGCCTCTGCTTCGACCCACTTGGTGAAATAGTCCACTGCGACAAGTATGAATTTCTTCTGTGCTCGGTCCACCGGGAAGGGTCCGACGATGTCCATGCCCCATTGAGCGAACGGCCATGGGGCTGTTAGGCTATGTAGCTCGGTGGGAGCCCTCTTTACATTATTTCCATGGGCTTGACATCCTTCGCACTTGCGTATCATGGCTTCGCAGTCCTGTTCCATGGTCGGCCAAAAATAGCCTGCTCGGAGTATCCTCACTTTCATCGTCCTCCGACCGGTGTGCATTCCACAGATGTCGTTATGGACCTCGTTCATAACGTACTCAGCTTCGTCTGCTGATAAGCACTTGAAGAGCGGCGCTGTGAAGCCTCTCTTATATAGATCTTCTCCGATGATCACGAACCGGAGTGCTCGTCGTCTCTCCGTCAGTCTGATCTCTTCTCCGGCCTCGCACCTCTTTAAGAGTTCTCGCACCTCCCCAATCCAATCTGCCGACCGATCCGCTGCAGCGCATTCCCCCGCTGAGGGTCTCATCAGGGTTTGCATGATGATTGTCTTCAATTGGCCCTTCTCTTTTCCTTCCGCCAGCGTAGATAGCCTATCGGCTCTGGCATTTTCCGCTCGGGGGATGTGATGGATGGTAACCTCTTCGAATTCTTTCATGGCTTCAACAACTTTATGATAGTACTGGAACAACAGATCATCCTTAACCTGATACTCTCCCTGTACCTGTCCTACCACAAGCTTCGAATCAGTGTTACATTTTAACCGCGTCGCTCCTAAGTCTTTTGCTAGCTTTAGCCCGGCGATCAGCGCTTCATATTCTGCTTAGTTATTCAAGGCTTTAAACTTGAACTGTAAGGAGTGCTCTACCGTGAATCCGCCCGGTCCCTCGATAACGATCCCTGCTCCAGCACTACGTTTATCCGATGATCCATCGACAAAGAGAATCCACACATGCTCCGCTCGGGGGGTCGATTCGTGGAGTTCAACTGCAAAGTCTGCCAAATGTTGTCCTTTGACCGATCCTCTGGGTTCGTACTTGAGCCCGAACTCGGATAACTCGACTGACCAGGCGATCATCCTACCAGCTAAGTCGGGCTTCCAGAGTATCTTGGCGATGGGGTGATCGGTGCGAACGATAACCTGGTGGCTTTGGAAGTATTGGCGCAACCGGCGTGCAGCCGTTAGTAGCGCCAAGGCTATCTTCTCTACCAGCTGATACCTTGTTTCTGCACTCTGCAGTACTTGACTGATGAAATATACAGGCCGCTGCTCCGGGACCTCTTGAATTAAAGTCGCACTAATTGTGTCGTCTGACACCGACAGGTATAACTGCAGAGGCAATCCCTCTACCGGTCAGCTCATTATTGGGGGACTGCTGATCATCTCCTTTATTTGCTGAAACGCCGCCTCACATTGGCCATCCCACTTTTCCGCAGTCTACTTTTTCATGATCTTCAGGATCGGCCTGACCTTCTCCGTTAGTCTGGGTAAGAAACGTGCCAGAGAGGTTAGCCGTCCTATCAACCGCTGGACCTCCTTCAAGTTCTTGGGGCTTCTCATCTCAGTAATAGCGGCGCATTTGTCCGGGTTTGCCTCTATACCTCGGGCGGTCAGCATGAAACCCAAGAATTTCCCGGCTGGCACCCCGAAGACAAACTTCTCCGGGTTGAGCCGCATATTGTATTTGCGCACTTGGTGAAAAACCTCCCTGAGGTCGCGCGCATGATCTTTGGTGGTTTGCGACTTTACGACCATGTCGTTAACGTACACTTCCATAGACCGACCGATTTGTCCCCTGAAGACCCGGTCCATCAGCCTCTGATACGTCGCCCCTGCGTTTTTCAGACCGAACGACATGACCTCATAGCAGAAGTTTGCTCGGTCGGTAATGAACGCTGTTTTAGATCTGTCCGGGCCATACATGGGAATTTGGTTGTACCCAGAGTACGCGTCCAGGAAGCTCAAGAATTTGTGTCCTGAGGCCCCATCCACCAGCCGATCGATGCTGGGTAGCGGGTACGCGTCTTTCGGGCAGGCTTTGTTGAGATCGGTGAAGTCTGTGCACATCCTCCACTTCCCGCTCGTCTTCTTCACCATGACCACGTTGGCTAGCCACGTAGTATACTTGATCTCTTTGATGAATCCAGCTCCTTCTAGCTTCCTGACTTCCTCCTCGACCGCTCTTCTTCGCTCCTCTCCCATTTTTCTCTTCTTCTGAGCAACCGGGCGGGCTTCCCGGAAGATGGCCAACTTATGGGACATCACATCAGGGTGGACGCCTGGCATGTCAGCGCTCGACCATGCGAACAGATCTTTGTTCTCTAAGATCACCGCCCCTAGGAGCTCTTCTTCCTCCGTGCTCAGGGCTCCCCCCATCTTGGTGACTTGTTCAGGTTGGCTTCCGATCGGGATCTCCTTGGTCTCTCCTTCTGGTTGCAGCCGATCCTCTGTGTTTGTTCGGGGGTCTAGGTCTGTCATGGCTACCTCCGAACGGTGCTGTTTTTGCGGATGACTGTAAGGAGTGATCCTCAACCCTGCGGCATAGCACTGCCTGGCGATTTGTTGATCTGCGTGTACCGTGCAGATTGTCCCCTTATCCGACGGGAATTTCATGGCCAGGTGCAGGGTGGATACAATCGCTCCGAACGCGTTCAGACAAGGTCTCCCTAATAATACATTGTAGGAGGTGTTAGCTTCAACTAAAAGGAATCTAACCCTTACCTCTCGGCCGTCCTTCCGCGAGCCGATCCTAGTACGAAGGTGCAAGTAGCCCCTTGTGTCGACTCGCTCGCCAGAGAAACCGACGATCTGCTCGTTATATGGGACGATCAGATCTTCAGAAATGTTCATCTTCCGGAAAGTCTTCCAATATAAGATATTGACGAAGCTTCCCTGGTCAACCAACACCTTCCCGATCCCATACTCGGCTACCTCTATTGAGATGACCATCGGGTCATCATGATCGGGATCGGGCGCCTTGAAGTCGTCGTCTGTAAACGTGATGGGGGGCATCGACCGGATTTTCTTCTCGACCAGATGAACCGACTTTAGCGCCCGAACATGCCTCTTTTGGGCTGCTGAGCTCGATCCTCCTCCGGCGAACCCTCCGGATATGGTGTTGATATAGCCCCTGAGGGGTTTATCGTGGCTCCGACTGCGGCTCCTCCTTGGGCTTTGATGCGACCGGGACGGTCCTCTCCTTCGTCTCTCGGGTTCGGGCTCTCTCCGCTTCTCCCACCGGGCCGGGGGGGCTCTTCTTACTGGGCTTCTGTTCCTCATCGGGCTTTGCGGATGACGATCTTGTCGAATGTACTTCTTCAGGTGCCCCTGCCGAATGAGCTCTTCTATTTTGTCGCGGAGCGTGTGGCACTCTTCGGTGGTGTGCCCTATCGTACGATGGTACTGGCAGTGCTTACTGCCGTCGGCATCGGGTGGTGGGGGCTTCTTCCTGACTGCGGGGAGCAAGTCGGCGTTGAAGGCATCTTGCAGAATCCTAGCCCGAGGAACGACCAGAGGAGTATACGTTGTGAACTTCGGTGGCTTCCTTTCGCTGGGCCGGGCTGGCGGTTTGCTCGGCCGAGGCGCGATCACCTTAGGGAGTGTGGCGTCCTCCTTCTCCCTCTTCTTCACACGGAACTCCTACATATCTTCCATCTGTATGAACTTGGCCGCGCGTTCCCTCATCTCTTCCATCGTCTTCGGCTTCTTGCGGCTTATCTTGTCCGCGAAAACTCCCGGTTGGAGCCCATATGAGAAGTGATGTCGAGCGATTTCGTCGCTGAGATCCTTTATCTTGACCGACATCCGATTGTATCGATCGAGATAACTCCTCAGCGATTCCCCATCTTCCTGTCGGATATTCACCAGGTTTTCGACCGTCAGAATGGCAGGTTTCAGGGGCGCGAACTGTGTGCTGAACCTTGTCTTCAGAGTGGCAAAAGAGTCAATACTGCCGGTCGGCAACTCAGAAAACCACTCCAAAGCCTCCCCCGTCAAAGAAGTCGAGAAGACACGGCACCAGATGGGGTCGCTAACCGCGTGGAACATCATCTGATGCATGAAAACCCGCATGTGATTGTCTGGATTGGTCGTGCCGTCGTACTTGTCGAATGTCGGCATTTTCCACTTCTCCGGCAGTGGCGTCTCCAAAATATACGATGTAAAGGGGGAGAATCCCGACGCGGGGATCGGTTGACGCGAGGGACGGCCTCCATCGTTTGCTCCCGAGCTCTCCGCCATCGTGTGCGACGGATTTCCCCTTGAAGCCTGAGTCTTCTCGACCCGAGCCGGCTGTGATTGCTCGTGTCCAGTGGGTGGGGGACGGCTTTCCACCCGTTCGGCTTCTCGATGCTGCTGCACCCGACTTAACCTGAGCGGGTCGGGTACGGTAGGCGTCGATGGGATTCCTTCTTCCTTCCGCCTCAGGATGGCGTTCTCCTCCCGCAAGATCTGCATCTGCACTTCATAGTTTCTCTGCATCTCATCCATCCTCTGCTGCATCGCCCTTATCATCTCCCTAGTATCTGCTTGATCATCTGCCATCCTACCTCCGTCTACGTTGCTGTTCCGGTTCCTTGTGGTCACCATAAGGGTGTTCTCTTAAAGAAGACTGCTCGGCCCCACGGTGGGCACCAAAATGTTTCGGGTGTAGGGACCGAGAACCTACTACAGAGTCTCTCCAAGCTGGCTCTACTTCCCACTGCTACGATAACTTCCAGAAAATCCACTCCTTAACTTGATCGGCTGGGATGACGATCGGGGTACCTGTCTAAAGTACTCCGATGCTTAAGTCAGTAAAGGACCGGTCGGTGTACCAATATATCTGCTGTAATAAATGCGAAAATTAAGATTCTCACCAACCTACCTTTGAGCCCTATTTATAGTTTTCTGTGTGGGCCTGTGATTAGGGTTCCTTAATCACGGCCCAATGATCCCTTAATCAAGATTACTGACTCGTTTAACGTTAATTAACTCGTTTGATTGATCCTTTGACCGCGTGATCGATGGCCGCTTGACTGGGTTAGTTATACTGTAACAAGTGTAACCTTCGTGTATTCTGGTCAACCGTCAGACGCATGCGAAGGACTACACAAGTCTAAAGAGATTGATCAACCGATGGTTGATTCGTTGATTGTCGCGTTATGGTTGGGTGCAACACGTACTTGTCCGATCGACCGATGTGCCATTAAGGGCCCGTGTCGCTCGACTAGGTGTTGCCGATGGACCGATGGATATGAACATGGTTAGGTCGTGACTTATATGTTCAACCGTTTGACCGATGGTCTTATAGTTTATTCGTGATCCGTTCGACCGATGGTCCTTTAACGATACTACGTGGCTGATCGACAAAGCCGATTCGCTGTTCGACCGTTCGACCGCTGGCCTTTCATTTATTACTTCTTCAACTTTGGCCGATTGACCGATGGGACGTACAGTACAATATACAAGAGAGTCTCGCGACTACATATAAACCAAGCAAAAGAATATTTGATTACTCATAAAGTTGAATAGCATGAAATCTATACAAAAGGAAAAGGAAGAATAAGAAAATGAGGAGGAAGTCATAAATGGTATTTTCTCTTATTTATGCTTCCTTTCCCTTTCTTTTTTGTGTTTTCCCCTCTTCATATATGATATTTTGAGCCATTAAAAGAGCATTCCAAAACTTAGGTTTGCTAGGTTAGGTTTGCAAGTAATGTTCTCATGCTCTTTGCCTACAAATATCGTTAGGCTAAGATTAGCCCTTGTTGGATGAGGCTTGATGCTTGTGATATGTTGCTCACTGATTTATGGATTAGTTGAGTAAAGAAAAGACTAGTTGAGCATGAAGCAAATATTGGCTAATCAAGAAATCACTCTAGCTAAGCAAGGGACCATGTAGTTTCCGTCTTCCTATTGTTGTCCTACCTTTCCCTTCATCACTATGTCCTACCAAAAGAGTTTTAAAATGTTACATATATCAATAAAAAATATAGTTAGTGTCTTTTTTCTTATAATTGCAAAAACTAAAGAGAAAACTATGAAAATCTTATTAAATTATTTAAAAGAAATAAAAATAAGTGAATATTATGTTAAATAAATTAAGCATAAAAACACTTATCAATCCACAAAGAATATAGTCAAATATTCTAATATGCAATATAGAGATAAAAAAGAAACACAAAAAAATATATTGATTCACTTGTGAAAGAAGGCCCAATCATATTGATTAAGTCGATCTACTAAGAAGTGCTACACTTTACTGTTGACTTGATTTTTATAAGATCCAACCACACTTGAGAAACCCTTCCAGAAGCAAACTTTGATAACCCTAAGAAAGAAAGAAATTACAAACCCAAAAATAGAATGGAACGTAATCACTTGGATAAAGAAGAACAAAAACAAAACTACCTATAAAGGCATCGTTGGGTGATTCATTATAAGAGTGAGATTCAATACTTGGAAGTTGATCTTTTTGAAGGATTATTCACAAATGAAAGCTCCAAGAAAATCTTTTAGCAAACACTCCTTGAAACAATTTGTTAAACTATGTAAATTAAAAATGTATTTTAGTTTTTGTAAAAATTGGTTTTGATTAGATAGTATAAACTTGTTAAAATCTAGTTTTAATTGATTGAAACAAAGCAAAATGAGATTTTAGAAACATTTCAATTGGTTAATTCACACTTCCATCCACTGAAATCACTTAAAATGACTTTTTAGTGATTTTAATAGATTGATTCACATTTTAATTCATTGAAACAAAACTAAATGATTTTTTTATGAAGGCTTCATGATTTTAATTAATTTGAATTTTGTTTTAATCAGTTGAAATGTTCATGCTTTATGCGCGAGCATCGACTAACATTTATGCAAGGTATGTGATGATTTTACACGGGCATTGGTTAACATTGATGTAGGATGCATGGAAATTCTTGGGATGACTTGATTCGGAATGAAAATTCTTGGGATGGTTTGATTCCAAGTGGAAATTCTTGGGATGGTTTAATTCCAAGTGGAACTTCTTGGGATGGTTTGATTCCAAGTGAAAATTCTTCAAATGATTTAATTCCAAGTGAAAATTCTTGGAATGGTTTGATTCCAAGTGGAAATTCTTGGGACAAGTGGAAATTCTTGGGATTGTTTGATTTCAAGTGAAAAATCTTGGGATAGTTTGATTCCAAGTGAAAATTCTTGGGACGATGAAAATAACATGTCTTGAAAAGTCCGCCTAGGATAACCAAGGGGTGAGTGTTAGTAACTATATTGGGCTCTAAGTTCATGATGTTCCTCAACCCAAGTCAAAGACACTTTGAGCTAGTGTTTGACTTATTTTATTCTCTTGTAATAAAGTGTTATGAGGTGTAGCGAAATTCTTGCTTTAGAGGGATGTGGATATACTTGGGGTCAAAAGGTTGAGAATGTATTTTGTGTGTTGTACAAATTTTTACATAGTAATTATTCTATGTGGTTGTAGTTTTTTTTCTGTATTTAGAATTTCCACATTATATTCTTGTGTTCTTTGGATTAATCTTATTTCTATTATAGTGATTCTAGGAAGTTTTTTCCGGGACATGTATAAACTAATGGCAATTTTAAGGATTAATCCCATTATGCCATGCCCAAGAACACAATTTCCCTTCTTCAATCATGTCTTTCCCATTAAAAATTTCCCTCAAAAGACGAAATGATTCATTTTCCTCCACATACGCCAAATTCATTGCATCCTTCACAATCTCCCAATTTTCCTATTAAATACTCTCTCCATCATTGCATGTTGCCAAAAATGTTCTTCATGTGTGTGGCAGATTCCTTTTGAGTAGTTGGTACTTTAATGGCAGCCTCCCTATTATCAATCTCTACAAAACCAACTGAATTTGGAGGAGTTTTATCCTTTCATATATTACTAGACATTTTGTTTAACTAAATTTTAGTTGTGTTATAAATTTAGATATTTTTAATGTAGTATTTTAATAAATATTTTAATTCCATTAAATACGTAAAATACTTTTTATTTTTATTTAATTATAGTTTTATGTTGTCTTGTTTCATTACTTTTATAATTCCCTTACAGTGAATCAATTTATCTTCTTTTCTTTGCAATAACAAGCTGAAAAATTTAATAAACAAAATTAATCAATTGATAAATTAAAGATGAAAAAAAATTAAATAATTAAATGCTAATATCAGAATGAAAAGTATTTTAGTCACTTCCAAATTTTATAAAAAGAATTTGATTAAAAATATTTAAATTTAGTATTTACTTAAAGATTAATTAAGTTTAATAAAATATTAGTATCGAGTTTAGCATGTTAATTTGAAAATCTATAAAGAGAAAAGTTTGATTTGTTGTTCGTCATACATTCCCCTCGTCCCTGTTTGGAGTCAACGAAAGAAGACAGATAGCAAGAAAACATGGCAGCGGTGGCCGGAGCATCCTCGTCGCTGATTAAAGTGGCGGCGCTTTCCGGTTCTCTTCGGAAAGGCTCTTATAACAGAGGCCTGGTTCGTGCTGGTTGGTTTCTGCCACACACTCTAACTTTATTCATTTGTTTTGATTTTTAATTTTTTTTTTTGGGTTGAGTTTGATAGCGATTGAACTGAGCAAAGGAAGCAATTTGGGACTTCAGATCGAGTACGTTGATATTTCGGCTCTGCCCTTTCTGAACACGGATCTTGAGATAAACGGCACTTATCCATCAGAAGTTGAAGCGTTTCGCCAGAGGATCGTTGCAGCTGATAGCATCCTCTTTGCTTCCCCTGAATACAATTACTCTGTCACAGGTAACTCTGCACCTCACCAAAACACTGCCAAAATGTTCTTTAGGGATTGTAAATCGATTTCTTCAAAATAGAAAAATGTAAAGAAATGATCCGAGATTTTTGAGATAGTTAGTTAATCAAATAAATGGTCTGTAAGTTACCAAAAAGAGGATAAAGATAACGATAATACATATTCAATTTTCTGACTTAAGTTTTGGAAATTACTTAATACCACATCATAGAAATTATACCAATTAATACTGTTATAATTACTACATAATTATTATATCGATCTTAATTATTATAAGGTATAAAATCAGTTGTGTTTCTACTGTTTGACTAGTCTCCTTTAGTATTATATCCTTGAGGATAAGTATTTTCTAGAATATAATGAAAGATATTTTGTGTGAGAGTTGTTATGTTGTGTTGTGCAGGTGTTGAAGAGTGATTTTTTGAAAATAAGAAAATAGAAGGATGTGACTGAATTGTTAGGAAGATTTTTTTTCCAAATTAGTCAAGTGATAGTCGATGAATAATACATAAAGATAAGACAATACTACTTTGAATCCTTGAAATCACCTTACAGCAAAAGCTATAGTACACTATCTTTTTCTTTTCTTCTTGGATTTCGAATTTGATGAGACTTGAAGAAAGAACTTTAATTATTTTAATAATGTTCACAAATTAATATGTTTGTAAATATTTTTTCTTATGTATTGCTCAGATATCTTCATTTCTACTCATGAACTCAAACTCACAGTTAAAATCCTTTCTGCATACGTTATTGGTAAACGATAACAGGTTGAACACGAAACTAAAATGCATGTATACTTTGATTTATTGAAGGACCACTAAAAAATGCAATTGACTGGGCATCAAGAGCACCAAATGTTTGGGCTGGTAAACCTGCTGCCATAGTGAGTGCTGGAGGAGGCTTTGGTGGAGGAAGATCACAATATCATCTACGCCAAATTGGAGTATTTTTGGATCTTCATTTCATCAACAAACCTGAATTCTTCATCAATGCATTCCAGCCACCGGCAAAGTTTAACAGTGATGGTGACTTGATCGATGAAGATGCCAAAAATAGGTTGAAGGAAATCCTTCTGTCCTTGAAGGCATTTACCCTTAGACTTCAAGGGCAAAATTGAAACAACCATGATTCCCAAAAAGTGTTGAAAAATAAGCTTTGGATTTTGGCTCATTCCTTTTATGGCTGCATGACAACTGTTTTCTGCAGAGACAGTACAACGCACATGTTTTTACATTTTGTAACTTTTGTCTTTATTGGTGTGTCTTGGTTTGATTTGTTGCCATTTATGAGTAAGATCCACATGCCTTAAATTATATTCAAAAGGATGATCAAATCCATTATATAATCTCAAATATTTTCTTTCTGTCTTATAATAATGGCACGATTTCTTTACTTAAGAAAATATATTTGAGAATGTAGATTTTCCGTTTGAAATATTCTTTTTCACATACAAAGTTTTTTTCACAGATGCCTTTAAAATTAATTTGTTATAAATTAAAATTAGTTTATACGTGAATTAAAAAATAAAAACATTAGAAAATTTGTGTACAATAATCTTCATAAATTAATTTTTATATAAACTAGCTTTAATTTTATTTCTGTAAAGTTTTTAAAGTTCAAGTAAATATTCTTCATCTTTATTGCTCTGTTTGCTTGGACACATTTGAATAATCAGTCGATTTGGAACGATATATTTTCAATGTAATTCGTGTTCGATAATGGTGCAATACAGTGATTTAAAACGATGGATTTGCAAAATCTAATAAAAATCTTATCTCCTCGATAGATTTGCAAAATATAATAAAAATCTCATCTCCTCATGGATTTGGGTAAATAAAGTTGCATTTTACCGATTTACACCCTTAGGCTTTGTTTATTTGGATAGATGGATTTGAGGGAGAGGAAGAAGATGGGTTTGAGTAGATATAAGAGTAAAATATGTGTTGTTTTTTTAAGTGATTTAGAGGTGATTGTGAGTGAATTTGAAAGTAAAATTTATGAGAGTTTGAGTGATTTGATTAATGTGATAGATAAAAAAATGTTTAAATATATAAAAAAAAAAGATTATCATTTTGTCCTTTAAGTAATAAGTAGTAAAGGTCCAACTCAGGTCAGAAACCATTCTCCAGAACATCCTCAACCCATGAAGTCGTGCAAGACCACCTCTTGAAGCCCACTATATTATCGTCGTCCAACACCTCCTACAAAAAAACAACAAAGTTTAACGTTCATACACCAAGCTAAGAACCACATATTTATGAATGGGAAGCAAGTTGTAGGAATGGAGCCACGAGTAAGCATCAGATCAGCAAAGAAAGGATCGAATCCCACTCTCCCACTTGCCCATATCGGTTCCAGCCAAGAGGAGATATATTCCAAAGAAGAGGGGATCAGATTTAAACATTTGGGATCAGTTCCAAGCCTACACGGATTGATCCACTACACTGAAATTTCCCAGATCTGTTCCAGATAATATGGGACAGGATCCAAACACCCATGGATCGATCTTGAAGTGGATTGGCACTACACCGTGAAGAAATGATACAACAACCCTTCATGCATGATTCGCACTCCATTATTGATGACCACATTCTTCCCCATTATCATGCAGAGTGGCTATTCATCACATGCACCACGCACACATACAAATGTGGAGAAATCAACGAAAAAAAACTCACCTCAAATGCCACAAGCACGAGACGACCCTCTCCGCTTCCGCCAAAAACCAACATTGGCTTCTCCCCCTCTTCTAACTTATACAACGCACCAACCACATACATCAACCTTCTAACTTATTAAATTCCTATTTAATGGCTACTTCAGTCAAAAGAAATTCAAACAACTTGTGTAATCACTCTGTGTTAAGAATCTTGTTGCTTTTCTGTGAAGGAATATCACACAGTCTTACCGTTGAAGTTGAACAACATAGGCACTACATTGCTACATGCAACACGTGAAAAAAACGTGACAATGGGTAAAAACGTCTTTTGTTACAACAATCCTTCAAATTTGTCCTAGACATGCGAGATAAAAAAAAAAAGCACTAATCCTGCAAATCATTGCAACCACTCACCCTTATTTCATCGAAAACAAACATCTTTTTCCCTTGATGATTTATCCTCTGACTTTCGCTCAAACAAAAAATCTTCAAAAAAGAAGAGGCCCTTAATCATCTTCTTTTTACTCTCATTCACGTGCTTGTCATTAAATAAGACATTGAATATGAAATAGACCGAATTAACTTCTTAGACATAGGAAACTTTTAATAATAATTTTAATTTTTGAAAGTATAATGATTAATATATAATTATTAATAATATATAAAATTATTATTATTATTATTAATATATATATATATAATAATTAATAATAATTAAAATATTGTTAAAAATGTAATATATATATATATATATAATTATTATTAATATATGAATATAATAATTAACAATAATGTATATACATATGTATAATAATAAAAATATTGCTAAATTTTAATATTTTTAACTTTTCCAATAATCATTTCATTTTATTTTTATCATTAAGGAAATTTTAATAATCTTCAAATTTTATCTATTAAAACAATTTTTTTAATTTATCACATCATTTAAATCACTCATTAACTTTTATAAAATTTATTAAATTCACTTATTTTATCTTTTAAATCTAATAATAAAACACGTATCTATCGATTCAAATATATACATATTCATCTTAAAAGACTCTCTCAGATCCACTTCTCGATGTAGAGAAAGAAATGTTAAAACATCCGATTTGTCATGTGTACTTAATTCCAGTAAGATGCATTTGTCATTAATGATTCTAGTTGAAAAAGGCGGAATAACTGTAAAGGTCTATCGTTACACCTATAAAAGATCATGTGTACTTTTAGGAGTCCAACTTTTTTTATTATTATTTCTCTTAGTATAATTTTCAGTTATGCTGATTTTGACATATAAATATATTCTTAAATATTAAAATCAAAATAATTTAGAGTTATAGTAGAAAAAAAGTATGAAAAAAATTTATTTTCACAAATCCAAAGAAGATAATATCATATTCATCAGGATAGAAAGGGGGATTCGTAAGCTTATGAGAATATAAATCTGGCAGTGCCGGTTAGATATTCTCTCATAAATTTACGGATAGAAAGGGGGATTCGTAAGCTTATGAGAATATAAATCTGGCAGTGCCGGTTAGATATTCTCTCATAAATTTACATCTTAAACTAACAAAAAAAAAGACAGAAAGATAAAATTTTGTACATAAAATGTTTTTAAGCCATTAAATGATTACCGCATCTTTTAATAAATATTACTCAAGGCATCCGTAGATGCCCAGAAAGAAACTACTTCATAAAAAAATAAACTTACTTAGATTCTAGGGGGAGGGGTGAGAGTTCTGAAATTCCTCGTTTATTTATGATTGGAAGTATACAAGGGAGGAAAGATGAGGAGATACAAGAGGGACACAAGTAGAGAGAAGGCAGAGGTAGAGAGAGGGAAGGATTTAGAGAGAGAGGGATTCAGAGTTCTTGCCCAGCATAAGGGACTTAAAGACTCTTTTATAGAAAAAGTTTGAAACCTGTAACTTGTTGAACCGGTTTTCAAATGACCGGTTACCTAGAGTCTGGGTCACCTGGTGACGTGTCTGTA
>Ga0214544_1004134_pt1:0-22500 | contig 29341 bp, 19 predicted proteins | sample CNSS3metaG_FD_160074 | JGI IMG/M metagenome (GOLD analysis project Ga0214544, IMG submission 160074) | Root nodule microbial communities from cowpea collected in UCLA plant growth center, Los Angeles, California, USA - CNSS3 | ecosystem: Host-associated > Plants > Roots > Nodule | place...
TGAGGTCGGAGATGAAGTTGGTGATGATGTTTTCATTGATCCACGTGCATCTGTAATGAGTGATGAAAAAGATGATGGTGCACAACAAAGCAATATGTATGACCGTATGAAGGCCCGACCTAGGATGCGATTCAAGAGTGTTGCCACAAAAACACCATATTCTGTTTATGGAAAGAAGAAGTTGAAATCACTACAAATTGGTTGATTTTGTTAATTTGAAATCACCACCCAATCCTAAGCACATGGAGATATCACCACAACTTAATGGAATACATCGTTGCATGACACGAAAAGATTCCTGAGCCGGTAACCATCGCTTCAGCATCTCCAGCATAAGGGGATTACATATTTGTAACGGTTTCACTATCTGCAAACACCATTGGAATGGTGTATCTTGTAGCCTTGCACGATGGCTATCCAAAAGCAAGCCGTTAATTTCAACAATGTACTTCGTGTAACAAAAGGTCCGCAACCGACACTAACATTCAATCAAAATACATAAATTATAACTTATTTAAAAATCATACCCAAATAATGATAACAACCAATTCATAAAAGTGTAATGTCAATACCTTCTCATCAGATTGTCCTTTACCCGCCATCCTTTCCTATTTTACAACTGAAAACATTTACCCTTGAATGACATAGTATCAAATAATTACACAAACCAAATAAAATTCCAAAAACAACAAACAATAACAACAATATCAAACACTAAAGCCCATCCCCTGAAACATAAAAAAATCCTATTTTCCATATCCAACCATAACTCAGTAACATTCGGCCACCACAAAATTAAAAAACCCTCAAATGTGCTGCTTTGAAAATGTTGGTGTTGTCCAAAGGCACAACATTGTCAAACACCACAACATGCCACTACAAAATCAAGACTACAAAACCACACCACAATGCAAACCAGAATATACCAACGACTCTGTCAAACAATGTTGCACCAAACTCGAAAATAAATGAAACGTTTTTCCCCCAAAGATTAAACCTTTTCAATTGGTGAAGAAAAAAACACGAACCTTACACTAAAACGATGTTGCGGAACGGCTTCCGGTAGGTTGGTTGTCGTTGCCGTCGACTCGCTTCCACTGGATTCGATCCCCTCCATTATCTTCGCTGTCGCAGGTGTGTCCTCTCACGGTGACCGCCTCCCGCCTCGCTTCTGTAACACCACAACTTCTTTGTCTCGACTTCCTCCGACTATCTCAGTCTCTCTCGGCCCTTCCGCCGACTTCCTCACGCTGGCTTCACCTTTCCACACACTTGATCACCCTGTCTCCGCCTTTCCTTCGAGTTGCTCACGCTGTCGCCGCCTTTCCGTCGACTTTCTCACGCTGTTTCTGCCTCTCCTCTGACTTGCAGAAACTGTCTCCACTTCCTCCAACTTTCTCCCTCCCTGTCTCACGAACACTCTACAAATTTTGCATTTTGTGTTACTTTCTCTCTCCACGTCTGCTTTAGTTTTGCCCAAAAGAATTTGCTGCACATAACCTCCGCGCACGTGACCATGGATTCTGTTTGATTTAAAAAAAGTAAAAATAAAAGAAAAAAAGGGTGCCACGTCACCCATGTCAAAATTGAGTTCGAATTTTATGTTCGAATATCATTTTCGTTGTACAAACAAAGAGAGTGGCAAGGAGCTTGTCTACACCGAATGTAGGGCCGATGCTATCACCAATAACAAAACACAAAGAAGTCATGAGACAATGAGAGAAAAGGTTAGATTATTTACACCAAAAAATCCTATAAAGGCGAAGTTAGTTTTAGGAGAAAAATATCTAAATCCTAAATCATTCAATTTCAGACATTCAATTAATAACTCTACCAAGTTATTAATCTCTAATAAAGTTAATACTGATGTAACAGAAAAAAACATTATCTTCTTTTAATAAATATTGCAACTACGAATTGAGTAACAAAATAGAAAGAAAATATTGAACAATTGTTATAATTGAATGGATAAAAACGAGATATTTTAAACCTTCTGAAAAACATCTCATATGTTATAGAAAATTTTTCCCGAAAACCTTGTTTTGTAAATCTTGTTTTAAAATTTTATTCTGCAAAATTTTCAGAATAGGTAATCAGAAGTCATTATTGAAATATAACATGAAAGGTAGAATAATATTTTAAATATTTTGAGAGTGCAGGAAGCCAAAGTCCATAATTAGGTAAGCATATGCAAACTTTGTTGGAGTTTAAATATAATAAGCTCTTATGGTTTTCAAAAGAATTTTGAATTTGAATTATGATGAAAGTTGTACGGCCAACCTCAACATGTTAATTTTGATTCTGACCCGATAAAGATTTGTCATAAAATGATGAGTTTCATTAAAGATCTGTCATGGACCGAGATGACTTTCTAGGATTTGGGTCGAGCAAGAAGTTAAGCTAGCATTTTGGCCCAACAATGTCCGTAGTATCCTGTCCATCAGTCTCTAGTAGGTCGTGCCGACATTTTTTAAACCAAACGACATGAGTCAGTAGTAGTAATTTGTGGTCTCTACCATGCAATTTGTTTTCAACTCGTTCGTCGGGTGCATGTCGATTTGGTTATATCCCGAGTGTCCATGAAGCTGAGTAAGCCACATCCATACGCATTGTGCACTAGTGTGTCAATATTGGGTAACGTGTAACCTTCTTTCGGACAAACATTATTTAGATCGGTAAAGTCCACACACATCCGCTGTTTTCTACTGGCCTCTTTTACCATTACCATATTGAACAACCACTCAGGATACTGAATCTCTATGATATAATTCACAGTGAGCAGCCTTCTTGTTTCCTCCTAAGTAACACCTCTTCAAGATTCCACGTGTAACATATAAATCGCCAAACAAAATACTCTGATACCATCCTAATAAATAGGAAATTCTCAAAAATTTATTTCTTAAGCATATGCTAAAGTTCATCCAATAAAAACCTTACAAAATTATCCAAAACAACCGTAAAGGTTTCAATTACAAGTCTTTAAACTTCACAATTTTCAAAGAAAAGATCATTCTAACCGAAATCAAAAGTATTTCCAAAAACTTTCCAAAACACCCAAAGTTTCCCCAACAAGTCTCCTTACACCTATGCATTACCAACAACATTTGCAACAACATTTGCTCCCATGTAACACAAATTATACGATCATTATAGATGGAAACCACAACCACCAATATGCAAGGGTGAGCTAACAAAAAAAAATATCACATAACAATATAATGCCAACATACAAGTCACGTAGCATGATCACATATGTTTATAATTCAACCAAATCATAATACCACCAAGTAATATCACACAGTATGACATTCTCTCATAACCAACCATTTACCTTCCTTGTTCACCAACACCTCTTGGAAAGGGCCTTTCCCTGCTTTTCATAAGACTTACAAGCGACAACTTTACCTGCTCACCAAAGCCTTATGTAAGAGCACTCTTGCTAAGTTCATGAGAAAGCCTTATGGCCAAAATAAACCCTTTAACCTGACTCACTAAAGCCCTCTAGGTAAAAGAACCAACCTAACTTTACGGTTACTAGAGAACCCATATGATGAGGCTGCTCCGTCGCAGGATTCGTCAGAAATCCTTTCCAATCGGTGTTCTAGCGATTGAAACTCGCAGAATGCGAGTGAAACGCAACGGAATACTCGAATATAATGTTTAACATTCGAATCTCTCTGGTTTCTCACTAGTTTGGCAAACTCGACGAGGTTAAAACCTAATATAGGGTTTGGTTTTGAGCTGAGACGAAAGGGGGGAAACTCAACCACTCTCATTCATCCAAGCTAATCGGTAGAAATGGTATGCCTGCCTTTTATACATGAAGGCAACCGTAAAAGTAAACGAAAGAGAAGAAAGTGTATGCCATCTAACACAGATCCTAACGACTAGAAAGGGAAACCCTAATGAACCCTAGGGGTGGAACGCGTGAAGATGGAAGGAACACATGATGGGTGAAAAGGAAAACCCTAGTTCTAAGAGGTGCAACCTTGTTTTGGAAACCAACAGAACCCTAGGTAGAGGTTAGCTTTTGGAAAATGAAGAGAATGCATCTAGTCTTCATTTTAAGGGAGGTTGTGCTTCTCGACAATGAAGAGCGCACTGATTACATGGGCTGATGAAAGATGCAGAAATGAAAATCCTAGTTACGTGGTGTTCTTATGGAATGGGTTGCAACGTGTGATGTTGGTGCATGCTGTTTGGGCTAACAACTTGAAATGTGAAGCACATGCTTGCTGTAGATTGGGCTTAAGCCTAATGACACTGAATCATGAGGCAAAATCACATTGTAGATGCGTGGAGGTGTGCAAAATGATATTGGACTGCTGGTTGTAGACCCAAAACGAAGCAACAGATTTGTCTATGCGTGGATGAGCCCATCTGGGCTACTGCACATGGAGCCCAATCTCGGACAAAAAGTGAAAGGCTGCATGCATTTGGTGTAGAGGAGAATTGGGCCGCAGGCCCAATGTCAACACTTAAGAATTGGTCAGCTTGAAAAAATGGGATGCATTTAACAAAACAAACTCAATTAGAACAACATTTATTTAATTAAAGATAAAAACAAATAAAAGAAATTAAAAGAAATGGGCCTAGGCGTTGACCCAATGCTATAAGCCTTGTTGTGGTCACATCACCATACACCATGACCGCATACATACATACATACATGCATACAATATCATCATATGATTAACCATACCTCAACTCATCATGAGAATCCATCATAAAATGACTTAGCACATCACATCATACTTGTATTATCACCACTGAACCTATAATCACATCCAAAACAAATCCATCACACAAAGCAAGCAACCGGATGCTCAAAGCACACAAAACCTGCATCAATACAAAAAAAAAAATACAGTTGCCCAATGACCATCAATCGCCCAACCACCAGCAGTCGCCCAATGACCGCTTTGTCTCAAAAGTTTCTCTCACCCAACTATCATGCCACTCGCCCAGGAACTATACCACTCATCCAACAATCAGACACTTCCAGAAATCAAAAAACAACTTTTTATGGCAAACAAAAAATCTATTTTGAGAAATCTAAAGCATAAAAACTTGAACCAACCAACCAAAATCATTTCCATAACAGAACTACACTTAACTCGGTACCAAATTCCAATTCTTACCTTTTCAATGGACAAATGAAGGCAATTACACATCCCTACACATAATTCATTCTTGTAACTAAATTAATTGCAGCATACAAAAATTTATGCACTCACTCAACCATAATCACTCCCTAACCTTGACCCAATTGATCAATATTAAACCCACCACGACAACACAAAGCACAGTATCATTCTTCATGCCAAAAGACCCAATTTTCCTATTATATCATAACCCTTAACATAATTTCCACAACACCAAAGGTAAAACCTATAGCAGAAAAAATTCCAAACCACAACAAAATTTCCACAACACCAAAGGTAAAACCAAAATTAAATCTCACATAAAGTTTTCACTAATTTTTTTTTGGTAAATGATAATTTCAATCCACTAAACTAAATAAAGTAATTCCCACCAACTTACCTCAAAACGCTTACACTTCCAAAACACAATAGATATATTCAAGAACACCTTATCAAATCATACTCATCATCCAACAATAATTATCATTGAAAAAAAAATCATTTACACCCATTACTTTAACCACAAAAATCACATGGTAACAAGACAAAGGTTAATTATCCCAAATTCCACCATTTATTCATCAATAAAATTACCATGTTAACCCACCACCAAACAGTGAGTTTTCTAATTAGAGGAAGAATAACAACTCTTCCTCCGCATAACAACACTTAGACAAAAATTAGAAAAAAGAAAAGAAAGGAAAATTCCTTTACACTAAAAAAACTTACAATGTCTTCTGTCACTTAATTCTACTTAATGAATCATTATTTCTTCTACTTTGGACTAGATACAATGAAATTGCCTTCAACCCTTCATTTTCCCACTTATCACAAAAATGCTAAAAAAAGTCACATACTTATACTTTAGGCAAAGTTTGAACTCACCAACATCAAGTTCCAAAACAACACTCCAAACCATACAAACTATCACATTTATCTTATCATTCATATGCACAACATACATTACAAATAATATATAGCCAACGCATTCAAAATTAAATTACAAAAAAAATAAAAATATAAATCACCCAATTGCACATATTAAAAATCGAACACATGACCTTCAACCTTAACATGTAACAAAGAGCTCTAACCAATCCACCATTCTTGAAATATATATTTATTTTTCCTAGGTCTTACATCCCTCACTGCCTCTCCTTCTTCGCTGCACTCTCGTTTTAGCGCGGGGATCCATGTTCATATTATGGCTTATGAAGTCGGGATCGATCCTAACCATGTTGGCAGGGCTCCACATAAAGGATCACATATTTGTTCGGAGAATGCCGGTTAGACGCTGCTCTTCTAAGGGATTAAGGTCTTCCCCTACTCCTACTTTCCTTTCGTTGCTAATGTCCACATCCTTAATACTGCTTAAAGTTTACGGTCTCCTGTCCTCATAGCCAACATATAGGTCCAACTCTAGAGGTCAGTGCCAACCGAGGTGGCTATGTTGTAGGTAGTTCTCCTCGCCTTCAAGCTCTTTTCGTAGAACTTTCTAGTGGTGGCTTGATCCACCTTTGTTGTCACGATCCTTCCATCGGAGGTAGGGAACTTCATCTTCAAGTGTATGGTGGAAATGGCAACCTCCAATCGATTGAGTGATGGTCGGCCTAACAATATATCAGACCACAATAGTCTTGGCTGCTTTGTCATCGGTAAATGTTATTCAAAGGTTGACATAACCTCTTACCTCCACTTGTTAGCCTGAAAAACCGACCAACATGCCATCAAAGGGTCGTAGTTGTTCTCGTGGCACCCGAAGGTTGACGAATGCGTCCCAAAACATGACGTCGGCGGGGCTTCCTTGGTCCACAAGTAAATGATGTACCCTTTTGCCCATGGTAATAACCAATAACACGATGGGGTCATCTTCATGAGGAAGGATGTATGGGTGATCTGTCTATAAGGAAACGAGGTGTGACATTGATTACCACCTCAAGTCTAAGCTTGCTGACATAATGCTCCTGCAATACTGCTTTTAACTAGAGGTTGTTACACCTCTCCCCGGGAACACACGAGCTATGGTGTTAGGGTCGCCTAGGACAGGGGATTCGTGGCCTTTCTTCACCTCGTGCTCTCTTTCCTTCTTGCGTCGTGCCTCCTTGCCAAGGTGTATTTGCTCAAGTTTCCTTCCTCTCTTATGTTAACAAAAGAAAAAGATTGATTAAAAAGATTTTGATAATGATAAAGATATTGAAGAAAATACTTGAGGATATTGAAGACAATACATTTTATATTTAAAGTTCTTTTGTTATAAGCTTTAGTTAGGTGTAAGATTGTTAGAACAATAGCTAGCTTGCAACTCCTATAAGAAAATCTAAATTTTTGCAAAAATCAGTGTGGTTATCGATTACCAACTTATGATAATCGATTACCAACTTAAAACTTTCTATTTTTTGAAAAATCCACTAAAGATAATCGATTACCACAAATGATAATCGATTATCACTGACAGTTATAACTTGGCTCTTCAAAAACGACTTTAAATATCCAATTACCATTTCTAGTAATCGATTACCACTAATAGTTATAAAAGTATTTGTTTAAAAATGTACATGAGATGATCGATTGTCCTTTTTGGTAATCGATTACCACTGCAAAACTTTGTTTTCGACAACCACTAGAATAATCAATTATCTTAAATGGTAATTGATTATCCTTGGCAGTTTCAGCTCAACTCTTCATTTCTAAATTAGCTTTCGAAAATCTTTTTAAATAAACCCAGTTTCCAACTTCAAAAGCATCTTTTTAAGATTCATAGTTCTTGTGCTGTGATTGCAAAGTGGTGCTCTGTGAAATTCTTAAAAATAGCTTTGCAAAGCCTAGTATGGGTGAGCGATAACTTTTTCTAAGTGACTTCTTAGAAGATTGAGTGTTGTGCTGTTGCTAGGAAAGCTGGTCATCCTCTGTGTGACTGATGAGTCATTATTTTCTTCCATTCCACTAGCCTTTGTGTACCCATTAGACAATTGTTCAGTGCTTAATTGTTCATCTTTAGAGTGTTTTTCATCTTTAGAGTGTTTTTCATCTGTTGGGCTTTATTGGGCCACTGTTCTGAATTTGGACTAATTTCACGTTATTTGGCCTAATTTTTGTTTTTAATTATTTTTAGGTATTTGGGTGAAGCAATTTTGGAGCTTGGACATCAATATTCAGTTGAAGAGAGTCGCCACATCATTTTTATATCATTTCCATGTCATTTCCACGTCAGCAGAGTGAATGGGTCAACATTAGAGGCCCAGGAGTGACATTTTTGTAATTAAATGTGGCAGGATGACATTTTTGTAAATACTAGTGGAAGGGGTGAGGTGACCACGAGTTTTTAGGTTTCTTTTCCAGGCACCAGCCGCTACCTCTCCTTCTACATTCTCTCCAACCTCCATTTTTGATGTTTTAAGCTTTGGAAGGTCCTCCATGGAGGCACAAGCTAATTTTTCACGTTTTCCATTTGTTTTTCACGTTTTATGAGTCTTGGACAGCACATTGAACTTGTATTAACGTTTTCTACCGTTTGGGTAACATTTATATTGAAGTATTTTCGTTTTTGGTTGCTGTTTCTGTTGTTGCCCCTTTCTTTCCTTGCACATTTTCGATTCCTGCACCAATTTAGGTTTTCTGCATTAATTTGCACTCATTTGGATGGTTGAATCAAAATTTATGTTGAAGCTTAATTCGGATTCCATGAGGAACTAAGTTTATGTGTTGATTCTTTGCAGATAATGGATTGAAACCTTGAGATTAGTGTTTTGTTCGGTGGAGTTATGTTAATCTCTCAATTTTGAATTTGCGTTTGGGTTTAAATGAAGAAACCATCCTGTTTTTGCTTAATTTACAGAGTGGAATCATTGTGTGTTCATGCTTAGTGAACTATAGCAGATTCATGGATGTGTGCTTTGCTTAATTGCACTTGAGTTCGAGTTAATTTGCGCTTAGTAGTTAATTCGGGTTTCATGAGAGTTAATATAACCATTTTGAGTTGTAATCCGTGATTGGTGGATGTTCATTTGAAGCAAGGAATCAACGCTGCTTTTACATTGATTTTAGACGTCTGCATTTAAGGTTTCAATTGTGTGTTGCATCCGTAAATCTGCCAAACCCCCCTGTGTTGTATTGTTTTGTTCATCTGGAAATTGAAGCTTTGAATGAAAATATTGGTCGTTGGGAGACGACTTGGTTCACTTTCATATACTGCATTTATTCTGTTTTAATTTGGTGGGGTACGACCTCTATCAGTGACTTAGGGGGAGTTTTTGTTCATCTCTTGTGGTTGTTCAAGAGAGTTGTTTTCTAACCATTTACTCTTTTATAATCTGTTTGTAATATGATTATTATAGTGATTGAGTTAATCTCTTTGTTTAAGAGATTAACAATTGGACGTATGGTCTTTTGATATGAACCATTATAAATATCAGTGTTTATTTTCTTCCCTAAACTCTTTATTTATCTACACTTGCATTTAAAGTAACTGTGACTTTAAGTTAATCAGTAACATTGTGAGAAAAATTTTTAAACCTGTGAAGTTTTATAAAAATTCAATTCACCCCTCTTGGTTTTTGACCGCTGACTAGTTATTCTACTGCCCGATACCAACATCTTAGCCTTATTAATTGGTCGGTCAAGATGAAGCACTACTCGGTGTCATGCGTGTATATGCGATAGAAATCGCATAAGGCTTGTAAATCCCTACCTAGGATCTAGGTAGGTGGAGGCATCTAACGACCTCCTTATTAGCCAGAATTTCCGCCTTTGTCGCATTTACATGGAGTGGGGCGCTATCCCTGCTGTCACTACCTCTCACCGACTTCGTAGTAGTGGATGTTTGAGAGACGTATGACGTGAATCTTCATTCAATGCGCATGGGAGCCCCTGGATAATCTTCGCTTCATCGGGTGTTCGATTCCTAACCTCAGACCTTTGGCGTTTCTCCTGGCATCTTTTATACTTCATGACCTTGTCATCCTTGATATGGGTTAAGGCCCTAACTCTGATTTTTACTAGTAATATGACCGAGCTCCTCATAAGTGACTCATTGAATGAGTTTTCCTAAAGGCCCTTGATGAACGTGTCAACCAAGATCTCCTCATTTAAGTTTATGATGTTCATGTAGGTGTCACAAAACTAGTTGAGGTACTTTTTAAGAGATTCCCAATTCTCTGTTTTATATCGAATAGGTTGGCGATTCAGGGAACCTTTGACTTGTTTGAAGCGAATCTCTCAAAGAACATTCGGGAGAAGACTAGGAATGACATTATTAAAGCATTGGGAATCCTATTGAACCATTTAAGTGTTATGTCGGCTAGCGTCCCTACAAATATCTTGCACTGTACTGCATCGTTGTGGCTCGAGATCAACATTTGGGCTTTGAACAATTTCAATTGACACTTGGGGTTTGTATTTCCTGTGAACAAAGACAATTTTGGGATGATGAACTACGACAGTACCTCCTTCGCCATGATTTCCTGTGAAAATGGGTGTCTTTGCTCTGCACCTTGCACTTCTAACCGACAACCACGTGCTTGATCGTCCCTGTTTTGTATTCGATGGAGGAGATCACCATTTGCCCATTGCAAAGCCTCCTACTCCTAGAGCATATTTTCCATCTACTGCCTAGCCTCCTCAACCTCCCTCCGCATTCACTCTTGCTCTTCCTGCATAGCATTTGTGCGATTGTGAGCGTCCTTGTTTCTTTAGCGGATGAGTTCATTTTCCCAACATAGCTCATGTATCTATTGTACTAGTTCTTGTATGGTGGGCTTGGTAATTTCCCGTGCGAACGTGGTTGTCCACCTTAGTGCTTGGGCTTCTCACCATGGCTAGAATTAGGTTGTAGTAGGGTCGAGGATTTCGTTTTACCAGGCCCCATGGTGGGCATGAATATGTTCTAACAACTAATTAGATGGTCAGTCGATGAGACAGTAAGGTGTTTATTTTTAGAACTAAATCATAACATAGACATTTGACTCTACTTCTGGAAGAGTAGTGTATTGAGCAAACTCATAAACTTTGCACCTATCATAATTTACTCATGCCTTTCAAGAGCTCTAACTATAGACTTCACATTGGGACACCAATCACTTTCGAGTATGACCAAGGTGGTTTCCTTATATCATCATGTACATGAGTCAAATACTAGCATGCAGAGTTAGGATAGTCTCTTCAAAATCCTTCTCAATACCACCCAACATTAGATCAATGTACTACTCCCTAGGAATCACCACATTCACAACATCCACAAATATCATATATCTCATCTTACTTCAATCTAAAATCATCACATAACATGAAGCATATATTCTTGATTGCAATTTAATTGTGAATACTTCATCATTTGTTTTCCATTGCATTAATATAACATTCAATTGCACTATTTCAATCAAACATATTCAAACATTGAATCATATAGTCATTTTAACCTTTAAAAACGTGTATAACACAATACTTTTCTCAAACATTTGCTCAAATATATTTATACATTCAAAAGCATAAATAAAACACATGTTTAAAGCTATTGAAACATTATTGGCTTAGCTAGAGATCATGCTCAGATTTTTTTAAAGCCTGATCACGCTCTCCTTGTCATCATCACAAAATTTGATCATCAAAGACTCAACACAAAGAATCAAAACAACAATAACATAATTGTTCTTACAAGGTTGATTTATATCCTACAAAGTCTCTTAAATAAATCCAAAGGTCCATGGACTCGTATTCAAAGGGAACTCGTCTCATGGTCATGAATAAAAGAGGGGCGAGCAAAAGACACTTCGATGCCAAAGTCAGTCCGAGATATCAAGGAATTTATGTCAGAGAGAATAGCGTAATCATGTACTTCGTAAAATGATCTTTTTATCCTAGGGTCATGGGCCTTACCTGGTTGAGATTTGGTTTAGTTGACCTAATTACCTTTTAATCATAATGAGTTAATTAACCTCAAATTTATCTTATTTAAATGGTGATTATAATGACTTGGCATATTGTCATTGTCCAAGTACATGTTGTCCTACAAGGCCGACATGTGCTCGGCTGGGTCATGTATGTTAAAGGATTTTTGTTTTTGCCGTGTAGTCCCACTAGCCCCCAGGTCGTGTACCTTGGGGGCATGTTGTCTATGTACAATATAACATCTTTGAATATCATAGGTACTTATCACAACTTTATCATTTGCACCATAAATTTAAAAACAACAGTCACTGTCATTCTTTAATAGTTTCTCTTGTCTTAAAAATAGTTTTCCCCAAAACTAAAGCTCCATAGCTCAATAGACTGAGCTACTCCCAACTAGAGAGCTAGTGTAACATCTCGGTCGAATGTTACTAATTTTTAATAAATAAAATAGAGAATAAAAACAAAAGCTCATTTAATATAATATCATTTCCCAAAACGTGGGAAAAATTAAAACCATTTATTACATCACCATTACTTCCAATTTGTAAAGTTCAACAACTATTACAAAACTCAATGTCTAGTAAAATACTGTTACAAAAAAATCATTAAAGAAAATCCATAAGATAATAGTCCCATGCTAGCCCCTACTCCGACTTTATGCCTCACTAACATTATTTGCAACATCATTTGCTCCCGTGTAACGAATTACACGATCATCGCCAAACACAAGCAGATAGGGTGAGCTAACAGTACAAAAAATTATATATATACAATTCAGATATATAAGCACACACTAATCAGAGAAACTATATCCTCTGATTCCATACCACATGGCCACCACCATGCTATCCATGTTCTACATCTTTGGATGGTAACCTCAAGATACCCTTTGCAGCCACACCTACAAGTCACAACATGTAGAACACATGCGAGAAACCTGCTACGGACCACATTCCATAACACCAGGTGGACTTCCCAATATGAATCATAGTTTGTACTCTCGACACAAGATTATCACAACACTGGCCACAACCTATGATTACTCAATCGAGTGGAGACCCTCCGTACGAGTCACAACTCGCACACTCACACCAACAACACTCGTCAATCCGAGCCACAACTCAAGGAATGCCACATGTTTACCCTCTATCCCAAGCCATAACTCAAGGGATACCATTTTGAGCCACAACTCAAGGAATGCTCCAGCAAGTCCATCTTTAAGGTATCACCCAAAGCCTTGTAGACCACACACATCCAATGCATACATACACTTTTCCTTGCATTATCACTTGGCATTGCTCTAGAGCCGCCAGGAGAAATCTGTTGCAGACTGCCTAACAAAGGCCATCTGTCGCCAGGCGCCCCACGTCCCCTGAAGTCCTAATCCTGCAGATACCGCCTGGCGAGACCACCCTCACTGCTAGGCGCCACGCGTTCCAGTAGCTTTATGGATTTGTAGTTATCGCCTAGCGGTTCGCCCTTACTGCCAAGCGCTACACCATTAATGCAAATTTACTGGTTTTTAGCATAACAAAAAATATTACATCCCTAATCCAGACATAGAAACACACAATAACCTTCACAAGTTACTAACATCATATCCTACAATCCTTATTCCTACACTTATTAATTTATTACCAATATTCCTCTATTTCCATATAGGTTCACCAACCCAATTATACCAACCATTTAATTTGGTTAAGATTACTCTAGCTAATTCACAATAAGCCACTATCAACTTCATACCACTTACACCCATCATTGATCCCAAATATTACCTCAATCTCCACCCAATTTAAAGTAACAAAACAATTATACCTTAACTTATATTTACACCACATAACATCTTCAACTCCTAAAATTATATTTCGCCTCAACATAAAGTAAAACTCTGTTTAATTACCCTTAATGCATTATCATGGCATCCTAATCTGTCAAAACCAAATAATAACTTAACAATCTCCCATAGTCCCACCTCATGCATTACTTATCCTTTTAACCTCATATCTAGAAAATCCCAATCCCCTTTTTATACTCCAAATGACCCAGATTAAATTCCCCAACCCGCACTATACACTAAACACACAGTGCTCGCTGCTATGATTTAGCGCCTAGCGGCAATTAGGATGCTGTCAGATGGTTCATGTAGTTATGGAAAAACCCAGAATTTCTCTATGCAAACCCTAAACTTTCCAAATTATTGCACTGCAATTACTTGTTCAAGTCCACTATAAATTCCTAAAGCTTCCATCACACAGAGTTCTAATACCATTCTCAACTCCATTAGATTATCATCCGATTCCCAAAACCCCCAATTTCTCAACCCTAATATTCATATGTAACCATTTTCATTTAATTCTCTCGCGCCACACTACAATTTCGTAAATAATATTTTTTTCCAAGTACCCATAATTAAGAACACATTTCTCCACCGATCAAAAACAATCAAGAACCCACAAAATCCCAAATCGAGCCAAATATGCTAGCGTCACCTGGTGAGTGTTCATCACCGCCAGGCCGTTCAGAAAAAACCCAAAAATTTGGGTTGGAAACATGCATCACCTAGCGGCCAATGCATGCCGCCAGGCGGTTCCTCTCAGGAACCCAAAATTTACACAAACAAGGCATGATTCGCTTGGCGGCTTTGAAGGTCAGCTAGGCAGTTTCAGAAAATTTTCCAGAAACTTGAAATTACACAGCATTATCACAATTCAAGCTTCCAAATAATCATTCAGCATACAAAAATAATAACACGAATTAAAAATCACGGACTCCAGCTCCCCTAACTTGGATTCCTTGCTTAAATTTGATGATTCTAGAGCTTGCCTTTATCACCAATGGTCTCCTTTGCTACCACTCTTTTAGCTTGCTATAATGTTTCACTGATTCCGCTTCTCAAAATACTTCTCTCACTGTACTCATTATAGGTAGTCTTCAAAGCTCTATCTCTTTCCCTCAATTGGCCTCTTAACCATACTTTAAATGGGTTTAATGTCAAAAAACGAAAATCACTTAATAATGGTTGTAATTGGCATTCAAGAAACATTATTGGTTATTTTTCCAACCCTTTTGGCTGCCCCTCTGATGTCAAAAAGAATTTTGGCAAAAAGAAAACTTAATTCTTGCTTAGGAAGGTTTGAACACACAACCATCCAATTCCAAAGCAAGTGGACAACCAAATCAACCAATTCATGTTTCTTGATAGTTCTTATAAATCTAGGATTATATTATCACTCATCATGATCAATCATATTATCAAAATAATACACAAGTCATCTTATAATAATGAAGTCCTCTCATAATAATCAAGTACTATCAACTATGTGAGCTAGTACTATTCCACATCATAAAAGTCAACATTAAATGCCACAAAGGCTCCCACTACCCACATTTATTAAATAATTATTTATTTAACTATTTAAATTCCTCGAGTCTTACACCTAGTGTAAACTATCTAACCAAAGCAGAAATCCAATATATGGTATATTAAGTTGAGAGGATCACTTCTCTCAACTGTCCCTACTAAGATTGATAACTAAAACACTACAAAACCAAGAGATAAAGGGTTCTATAGGGTGTATGGCAACTTATGCTAATTTGATATCTTATTGATTTAAAATACATCTTAACACTTTAGTTACTCAAAGGTGTGATTGATTTCTAAAATCAATGAGATTTGAGGAAGAAGTTGAAAGAAAAATGAAAAGAAAGAGTTGTAAAGGCACGAAGGAAAAAAATTAGAAAGGTAAGGAGATAAGCATCCCCTGCTAGATATTTCTTTTAATTACTTTTATTACTATTATTAGGCTTAAATACTTCTTTGATCCCTATTTTCGTCGACTTTAATCCCTATTATACTATTTTGTTTCGGCTGACCTAGCTCGACCTTTGAAGCATCCCAACACAATGCGACCATTGGCTCGACCCTCTGGACTCGACCTTCGGCTGGATCGACCTATCTCGACCTTCGACTAGACCTAGGTTATCTTGACTCCGGCCTAGACAATCTCTTTTGACCCAAGATGGCTTGAGTCGACCTTTGGCCAAGGTAGCCTCACTCGAGTTTCGACCTGGTCTGGCTCGGCTCGACCTTCGGCTCGACCCGACCTTCATCACCGCCCACCAGGTTTGTCTTTAGGCACGAGGGGCCCGTCTTAACCTTGGGCTCGGGGCGACCCAACTTAAACATCGACTTGAGCCATCTTGACCTTCTTCTTAGCTCATCCTTCGGCTTGGGTTGGGTCGACCTAGATCGGTTAGACCTTTAACTCGTGCCAGTATAGGTTGACTGTCGCAAGACTCTACCTGGGTTGACCTTGGGCTGAGCTTGACATTCAGCCTCAGCCGACATGAGTTAAACTTTGGACTGGAATGGCTTGGCTTGACCTTCTAACACCACTCAACTTTACCAACTCGACACCTAGTCATCTTGTCATGACCTTCGACTAGGGCCTACTCGGCTCGACTTGAGGTCTAGGCAGACTCAGCTCGACCTTTGATCCGGACCGAAGACCTAGAATGATTTGTCTCGACCTTTGACATGGGTTAGCTCAACTCAAGCTTCGGACCGGGCTGGTTCGGCTCGACCTTCATCCGTGGCCCACCAAGGTTGACCTTTGGTCCAAGACAGCAATGATCAACTTTCAGTCCAGACCTGGCCAACCTTTGATCCGTCCCATCTAGGCATAACTTTTGGCCCTCGCGAGCCAAGTCGACCTTTGGCGTGGCCTGACCCAGCTTTACCTTTGGCCTTACCTTACAAGGCTCGGCATGGACCGTCTTGAACTTTGACCTGGGACGCCCAACTCAACCTTCAACTTGGCATGACCCAACTTGACCTTCGACCTGGGGCAGTCAGGCTCGACCTTGGATTTAGTCCGACCTAGCTCAATCTTCGGTTCTACATGACCTAGATTAACCTTTGGCCCGAAACGAGGTCTGCCCAACTAAGCCTTTCGCATGAGATGGCCAGTCTTGACCTCAGGCTTTGGGCAACTCCACTAAACCTTCAGCCTTACCAGCCCATTTCAATCTTTGGTTCAACCCGAGCCATCTTGACTTGCAGCCTAACTCATTCTTCAGTCTGGGTCGGCACAGCTAGATGAAGGATTGACCCTAACAAAGGATCGAAGCACATGCTTAAGAGGACAAAGCATGTTTAGAAAGGAAGTTCACTAATTCTTCATCCCTTTCATTTGTGTTTGTTATTTTTGATTTCCTAAGTTGACTTAGTTGAATCCACCTTAGTTGACTTGTTGAATCCTCCTAAGTTGACTTGTTGACCTTTGACTAGGTTTGACTTGTTGACTAGAGTTCACTTGACTTAATCTAACATGCTAATCTATGTTTATTTGCATTGTAGGTTGATTAGGAGTAAGAAAGCAATGCTAGGTGGCGCATGGTGATTGGGGCCCATAAATGATGTGGATGAGAGAGTAAAGCAAAGGCATAAAGCATAAAGTAAAAGGCATAGAGCAATTGTTCCTATGTACCTTTGGTCTCCTTTGTTTTCAGCACACTTTGGCCACTTTTTGTAGACATATGAGACACATTATTGGTCTCTTTTTGTGCTAGAACGAAATTAGCCTTGCACATACCATAGTTAGCTCTTTTGTCTCTCATTTTTGTAACCTTATTTGACCTAGTTTCTAGAAGCTAGGGTTAGGTTTTTGTAGAGACATGCTTATGTATCTTTTATTTGCATAGAGGCCCATAACCTCTTCTATATAAGGGGTGCTCCTAAACATGTAAAAGGGTTAAACATTTTGAAGTAAAAACACTCTTGTCTTAACCATTTGTGAGAGTTTCCTCCATAAGGGGTGAATACTTTTAAGCCTTATCTTGCATAGCAAGTGGCAGCACACATCCACTCATCTTCAAGGTTGCCATGGCTTATAGCCTAACCTTGTAGTGGCGTGCTTTCACATTTTTTATCATTCCTTTCCTTTCCATTTTATGTTTTCTTCTTCCTTTGTGTGTGTCTTGGGTTTTTATCATTTCATGTGTTTCCATTCTTATTTTTGTTCTGAATCAATCCATCATCTTCTTCTTTTGAGCTTTGTGAAAGGAACCTTCACATCTAGATAGCATGCTATCTTAATGTCTAGTGGGGATTTCACTTAGCTTTCTTAATCAACTCACACCATATTCAATAATCTTAAAAGGAAACAATATAATCCTTTATCACAACCCAGCTTGACTGAATGTTCAACCCAAACCTACTTGTCTCGACCTTTTGCCTGGTGCAATTCGACTTTTTGAACTTATGGACGTTTTTTATCCTAACTAATGAGAAATTCTACAACTTGAGGAATTTCAATTTCATTCTTTTTTTTTAGTGAATTTCAAATTCTATTACTTTAGTTATTTGAAATACCTTCTTAAAATTCATCAATTTCAATTTTCTTTTAATTTCCTCATTCAAACATATCATTTTCCTTGAAAGAATTTCAAATTGTCCAAATAAATCAGTACTTCTTAATTTGCTTCATCCAAACACATCATAACCTTGTGTTTACATCAAGAATTTCAATAATTCAAGAAACTAAAATACATAGTATTTGAATTAGTTATAATTGAATTTCCTTGATCTATTAAATAGTTTATTTGGATGAAGTAATTGAAATATCGTAGATTTCAATTTTCTTGTTTGGATAAACAAATTTAATATTTATTTTAAGCCAGACTCAACTCTATTCTTGAGCTCGAGTTGAGTTAGCTCAACGTTGAATCCAAGACGACTCGTCTTGACTTTTAGTCTAAATCGACTCCTGAAGATCCAACCTAGGTTGACTAGGCCTGAACTTTGTCACAAGTCGACTCGGTTAGGCTTTCAGCCAGAGCTAGCTCAATTCGACCTTCGTCCCGAGTTGGCTTGACTCAACCTTCGATTGGCACCTGGTTCGGCTTGACATTCGGCCTGAGTTAGCTAGACCTTCAGCAAGGGCCGACTTAGGTTGATTTTTGGCCCATGATGGCTCGACTCGACCTTCGGCTTGGGCCATCTAGACCTTCAGCACAAGCTAGCGCGGCTCAACCTTCGGCCCGGGCCGGGTTGACTAGACCTTCGGCCTAGGTCGACTGGACTCGACCTTCGGCCCGACCTGGATCACCCTGACCTTCGGCCTTGGCTAGCTCGGCTTGAACTTTGGTTGGCTCGGTTCAACCTTCGGTATGGGCCGGCTCGACTCAACCTTCTGCCCAACCCAACTCAACTTTTTGGACTTATGAACTTTTTCTGTCCTAAGTAATGAACAATTCCACAACTTTAGAAAATTTTAATTTCTTTCTTTATTGAGTGAATTTAAAATTTTACTGTTTTAGTTATTTGAAATACCTTCTTAAATTTTATCAATTTCAATTTCCTTTTAGTTTCCTCATCCAAACATGTCATTAGTTTTAGAAGTATTTCAAATTCTCAAAATAAATGAATTACTCTCTTAAATTGCTTTTTCTAAACACACCATAAAAGAATGGATTAAATTTGTTTTCCACTACTTCATATGTTAACATATCCGTACAAATACAAAATGTTACTCAATCTACGAACCTAGTTATAAATAGAAAGATAGTAAAAAAGAATGAACACTTAAAATCTAACTTAAATTTACCTTATAACTTTGAACCAGAATATATATTATTTTCTCTCTTTCTCATCATTAATATATAATAGTTATTCAAATAATAATCATAATTTATAACAATATCATTATTATTTTACTTTATTCTTTTACCAAAAGAAAAACTAAATAAAAAAATAACGTGTTACCCCGTGATATATTTCAAAAATGTAATTGATTATTAAAATAAAAATTAGCGTCAACTTATAACTTATTTAAATGAACATTTTGTGTATACATTTCATATTCCCATTTATACCTAATTATAATATGCTTAGTAGAAGAGAATAATGAAGAATAGATCTTCAATTTTAGCTTGTCTAAAATCTCATGTTCAGATGTGCTTTCATAGGTGTGATGAGTTATGTTGAAAATTTCACATCAATTATGAATAAGATTAAATTATAATGCACTTTAAGAAACTGATTTTGTGAAATTGAATTAAAAATTAATCTACTTTAAAGTGTATTCTAGTCAAATTTTTTGAAGCTATTATACCATTTTATCCTACTCTTATCATACTACCCCATATCTAATCTGATGTTCAGAATTCAAATATTTTAACTTGAGGGTGTATCGGAGATTTCAAACCAACTCCAAATAAAATTAAAGTACGGTCTATAATTGGATGTAATCTTCATTTTACAAATATTTTTTGTTGGATTAAATTATATATAAATTCGTTTAATAAGACAAACATAATCACAGCTATTTTACTTTAGTTGCCTTCTATCTTTGTTGTTTTTATTATATTCATAAAGATGAAAGATAATTAAAAGAGGGTTACTCTCTCCTCATGAAAGATAATTAATGTGCACATTAATAAACATTAAATATAATAAAATAAGGATAATACTATTGATTTTTTTTTTTAAATTTCAAAACTATTTAAACTTGTTCTAATTATATTAATAGTAAATTAGTAAGCACAGTAATATTAAGCTTAAATATACCTTTCAGTTCCTTCTATAAATATGCAATTTTATTTTCTCTAAAATTTCATTACATATTAGTGATTTAATATTTTAAAATTAAGTAATTATATTCACTATTAATATATCATTTAATTATTAATGGAGAATTAATATTTATACGTTAGGTTACTGTTAAACTTTAATATTTTACGTAATTAGTCATAATATTATAATTAATTAAGGTATAACTACTTATTTGGTCCCTTAATTTTTTGGTTTAGTTCAATTTGGTACCCATAGTTTTGGTTGGTTCAATTTAGTACCCAATTATTTAAAATGGTTCAATTTGGTCCTCTCCATTAAGTTGGAGTTAATACTGTATCCATACAGAACACATGTCAAGTCATGAAATTTTTTACTTTTATTTTATTTTTTTACTTTTTTTTTACTTTTTTAATTATTTATTTATTTATTTCTAAAAATTTATAATCTACCAGGTTACTATCGTAACACGTGGCAATTTACAATCATGACACGTGACAGTGGTAAAATTTGTTTTCAATTTAGTCCTCTATTAAAATTTTTTGTTCAATTTAGTACCCAAATTCTTTAAAATGATCTAATTTTGTCCTTTCAAATTTGAGACCAAATTAGTAAATAAGTTGAATTATAACTTATATATACATATTAAAATTATTGTTTTGAATTTATACATCAAATCACTACACCTAAATATTCAAATTACTTTATTTTTTACAAGTGTAAAAAATTATAAAGGTAAAAATATAAAAAATAAAATAATTTGAGTATTTAGGTGAAGTGATTTGATGTATATATTAAAAAAAATTATTGTAACATGTATATATAAGTTATAATTAAGTTTATTTACTAATTGGATCATTTTAAAAGATAGGAGTACTAAATTAAACTAAAAATTTAAAATAGAGGACTAAATTGAAAACAAGTTTTACCACTGCCACGTGTCATGTCTGTAAACTATCACATGACACGACAATAACTTGACACGTGGCAGATTATAAATTTTTAGAAAAAAAATTAAAAATTAAAAACAAAATTTTTAAAAAATTAAAATTGCCAAAATTTCACGGCTTGATACGTATTCTGTACGAACACGGTGTTAACTCTACGTTAACGGAGAGGACCAAATTGAACCTTTTTAAGTAATTGGGGTACTAAATTGAACTAACCAAAAATATAGAGACTAAATTGAACTAAATAAAAAAATTAGGATACCAAATAAGTAATTATACCGTTAATCTACAAGCAAAAATTTTCAACTAATTGACATATTAATATTTACTCAAAATTATTTAATAATAAAATTGGTGGTTAATATTGCCAACCAATTTAAACTCTAATTCACGTATTAATTATATTTTTTTTTAATAATAAATATTATTTTAGATATCAATAACTTTTAACTTATGAACTGATGTTTAATTTATAATTATTAAATATATTTAATATTTAGATTTAATTATTATTTAATGAGATCACATTCTATTCACTGTATATATATCCATCTTAATATGAACATAATATTTTTTCTTTAACTGCAGAAGTTTGCAAAAGATGAATAGAAATTTATCATAGAACAAAAACAATAAAATAAAAAACATTTTATTCATCCTAAAGTTACCACAACGGGGTAAAACATACATCTTTCTTGCACATAACTGTAGATGGTAACAAATAAGGTACCCACATGCTACAACTTATGGTACCTCTTTATTCAATAAAGGGAAAGGGAAAAGGACAAGAACATTTGTAACCCACACATACTAAGAACAATTTTTGAATGACAAACCAGATCCATCGAATTTTTCTTCAACTATTTTGGACAATTTTTCTATCATTGAAGGGGAAAAGTGATTAATCCAATCTCCATTTTCTCCCTTTCTGAAAAAGTTCTTTTTG
>Ga0214544_1004134_pt1:27500-29341 | contig 29341 bp, 19 predicted proteins | sample CNSS3metaG_FD_160074 | JGI IMG/M metagenome (GOLD analysis project Ga0214544, IMG submission 160074) | Root nodule microbial communities from cowpea collected in UCLA plant growth center, Los Angeles, California, USA - CNSS3 | ecosystem: Host-associated > Plants > Roots > Nodule...
AACCATTAGTGATTGAGATATATGTGGTGTAATAATGTAGAATTGGGTGCAACACAATGGTTGGACCTGTACATTGGTAAACTGGAATTAGGCATGAACAATTGAGTTGAAAAAAATCTCCTCTTTGAGTGCTAAACCAATAACTAGCATGCTATTGGTATAGCGCCTGGCGGCATGGTGCAGGCCCGCAGGCGATAGGACTATTAGGGATGTTCTTGGAACACGTGGCGCCTGGCGGAAAGGTGTAACCCGCCAGGCGATAGCCTCTGGAACAATGGGTCTGGATGCAGCCTGGCGCCTGGCGGTGAGAGCGTTTCGCCAGGCAGTCTGCACAAGAATATCGCTTGGTGGCACTTAAGCAGCGCCAGGCGATAGCGTTGAAGGCATCAAGCATTCCTACTTGTGTTTGTATGATGTGATGTGAGACTTGGACCTGGAGATGCTTGTTTATGTCATGAGCGGGTAAATTCATGGCTGGTGGTGAACATGTGATATGAGCAAGGAGGTTCATATTTTGATGACCTCGTGTGAGGATACGAGCGGGGAGGTTCGTATGTTTCATTCTCATACTTTAGGGCTGCTACAAATGGGGAGGTTCATAGCTATTAGGTCATGTGCGTTGGACTACAGGTGGGGAGGTCTGTAGAGTTGGACTATGAGTGGGGAGGTTTGTAGAGGTAGGACCACAAGCGGGCAGTTTGTGGAAGCATGTTAAATCTTGAATCCATGGTCAAGAAATTGTGTGACTTGCCGGTTGGAAAACCTTGGGGCAGTAAGGTTCTTGATGAAGGATTAGGTAGAATAAAGTAGTTGGGTGAATCTTTATTTTATCAACTTATATGTTATTTGTTTATGAGCTCACCCTTTCTGTTTATGTTTGACAATGATCGTGTGACTTGTCACACAAGAGCAGATGATATTCCAGGTGATGCTGGTGATGCCTAGAGACGGAGAAAAGGCTAGCATGGGATTGTGATTATGTTTATCTTTGATTTTAGTTTTCATTCAGTTATTTGAGAACATGTATAACTATTATGGTTTTTACGGATTTTTGGTTTAATTGAATTTTAAGCGCGTTGTATAAATTTGGAATTTTCCCGCATTTGGGAATAATAAACTACGACGGTTGAATTTCATTTATAATTTATTTCTTTATTTAAGTAATTTCCAGTAGGAACGTTACAACCGATAAGACTGAGATATCGTTTCCCAAGAGACTCGTGTAATACCAAATAATCGCGTAATTAATAACTAATTTAAACTAAATAATGAATCCTTAATTTTGAGTTTCATGCAAGTGAATTTGTGCATAAACGATTAAAGATGAATTGGGAGTTAAAGGCACTTAGACAATGGAAGATATTAGAAATGATATGAATTGGTATTGTTGGGGTTAGAATTCACCTCCTCTGCTCTCATGCATATAAAATTTTACATCCTCTACATCAATATGCTAATGTCAACCCACAAGTCTACTCAAACCCTAATTCTTAGTGGATTGAGCCTAAATTTCCTTATTAAGAGTCAATCCCTTGAACTCTTTATAAACAAACTTGCTTTATGCACTAGGGTTTAAGACAACCAATGGGTCAAGTCCCATTTCTAGATACAAGCTCCATTGAGTTTTCTTCTTCCAAATCAAGGTTTCAAAAGATATTTCCACACCTAATGAACTAAATATCATGCAATGAATGGTCAAATCAAAGCAAGCATTAAGTAAAGAAACAAAAATACTAGCACTTAATGAAATAGGCATATATATATATGTATATACATATATATATATATATATATATATATATATATATATGTATATATATATATATGTATATATGTGTGTG
>Ga0214544_1004135_pt1 | contig 29341 bp, 12 predicted proteins | sample CNSS3metaG_FD_160074 | JGI IMG/M metagenome (GOLD analysis project Ga0214544, IMG submission 160074) | Root nodule microbial communities from cowpea collected in UCLA plant growth center, Los Angeles, California, USA - CNSS3 | ecosystem: Host-associated > Plants > Roots > Nodule | place: USA...
TCATTTTCTACTCAACAAAAAAAAAAAAAAATTCGAAATGAATTAATTATACAAATAAAAATATTAATCTTTTAATTAGTTATTAGAAAGATGTAGAAGAATTGAAAGCTGTATCAATAAAATTTGAATTTAACTATTAGGGTTTCCCAAAAGAAGCGAAATTAGGTTTATGAATCTAATATGGAAACCCAAATGCATCTTCACTCTTCTTCATCTCTAGTCTTCACTCACGCGCGTCATCTTCTCAGTCGCTATCACGTGAGTTTCCTTGTTTCAAATCCTCTCCATGCGGTGTTGCCATGGTTATTCTTAGTTTTTTCTGTAATTGCAGTTTAAAATTTTAGTAGGTTTCATTGCTATTTATCTAACTCTGGTTGGTTTTGCTCCTCGACTTTTATTTCTTCGTTACTTGTCACCGAATTAGTGAATTGGACCCTTTTCACCAGTGATGCTTGTCGAGGGTAGCATATTTTTTCTTGTTCATTCGATATGCAGAAACGTGATTATTCTCTTTATTAAAAAATGGATTGAAATTGGAAAAAATGTTATTCAAAACTGAAATTTACCCAGCAAAATATTTATTTATTAATTTTTGTGTTAATCTCGATTGTTTAATGTATACGACAAAGGAAAAAATTCCACACAAAAAAATTTAATGGGAAAAACACTGTTTTTCTCGATTTAACTTTTTGTTTTCTGTTTATATTAGAGTATTTTTATTTTATTTTATTTTATTTTGTGGCATGGAAATGAAGGCTTTGTCAAGCACACTTAATATTTTATGTTATTCCATGAAATTTGTATGTAGTGTGGATAGGCAGAATTTTCGTTAATCCTATCTTTCTACATTGGCAGGCTGAAAAGGAATATGGGTGATCGGCAAGTAATTGAGCAACAGCACATAGGTGATCCCCAACTGCCATCTTCTCCTCCCTCAAAGGATGATATGGTTTCGTGTGTTATGGCTTTGGAAGCTGCTTTGCTTCCCTGTTTGCCAGCCAGAGAACTTCAAGCAATAGACCGTTCTCCCCATCCTTCACATCAAAGTGAGTAGCTGCAAGTCTTTCAAATTTTCTTGCTGTGGTTTAAAAAACTGGCACTGAGATGGATAACTATGCATCAACCATCAGCACCAAAAGGCCTTTGAAACTTTATTTAATTACCTACATTCTGATTTCTATCTCAATTAAAGTTATTAGGGATTGCAGTTAGTAATTTTGGTACATAAATATACAATGCTTAAACTAGCAATGAAATGGCTTAGGAGATCAAGGAAATATATGTCTACTGCTTCATCTTTATGATGTGAGGAGTTGAAACAAGGGAAAAAATATGTTCTTTTTGGAATATGTATGTAAGAGAAAGATGTATTGAACCTGCAGAAGTGAATAAATTTTAGATTGTACCATATCCTTTCTATACTGGAAGACTGTACTTTGTTCTTTGGATTGACGTGGTGGTAAGTAGACATGATTGCTTGGTTGAATATTACCATTAATCTCTAATAGATGCTAGAAGTTATGGAAGGTCAATATATTCTTTTCCCTCCTTTTCAATTGGATTTATTGTGTCAGTTTTTCTTTTCAAAATTATGTACTTTTTATATTAAAAGGAAAAATATAAATGTTGTCCGTTGTATATTTATTCTTTTATCAGAAGTTTTCGAGTCATTTTACTGTGAAGCATTTGTTGAGTTTCAGTTACATGGAATCTTAAAGCACCATGTATCTTATACGATGATACATATACCCTCAAATTGAGAGGAAGCATAATTTCTATTTCTGTCTAGTCTTGGCACGATATTAACTCTAAGCATATTATATGATGAGAGGATGAATATTTTGTCAAATTGTGCTATTAGGTTAACCTGTCAAACTAATTTGCCCGACATTTAAATCTCAATGAACATCCTCTTAATAATTCTCCATCCGCAATTTAGTTGTTGATAGACTGTTCAATGTTCAAGTATGCACGCATTGATCATCTAGGGCAGGGAGTAAAGAAGGGTGGTAAAAAGGTTCACATGGATGATTTTGCAGCTAACTAAATTTTTTTAAAGAACCATGTTTTCATCAAAACCATGAATATGTGCAATCTAATTATATAACCCGTTAGAAATGATTGTCAATGCCATAAACTGATGTCTGATCTTTGTGTGTTTTTTATGCATGTCATATTTCTTAATTCCATATAGGGCATAGGCTATAAGGTCTGCATTATTTAGACCTTTAGCCTTAAGCAAGGTTCGTATGGATTATGACACTCTTCTGGTCTGAATTTAAAGTCAGAACTTTTTCATGTGTAACATGTATCACACACACTATCATATCACTGCAAGCATAGTGCTAAACATAGCTATTGAAGTAAGTGGAAAATGGTCATGTAACCGTGACATGCATAAGGTTTAACAGCAGTTGCAAGACTAATTAGGTTCACTTATGCCCTTGGACTTACAGTGAGAGGAGAAATCTTGCCTTTGTTGGAAACTATATTTGCAAAATGACTTTCATTTGCAACGCTTAGTAAGTTTAACCAATTATCCAACTGAACTTTCCTGGTTTTGAAATTTTTTTTTCAGTTGATGTGGATAGGTATGCAAGAGATTTTATGGAGGCTGCCAAGAAACTTCAGCTTTATTTTATTAGCCTGCAACGTGAGGATAAGCCAACAAAAGTTGAAATGCTTAGAAAGGTATGGCGTACACTATAAAATGATTTTCTATCAGTCATGGATACTGTAATTCTGTATGTCTTATCTTCTACGCAGGAGATTGCTCTGATGGAAGAGGAACTTAACATAAAAGACGAGCTGATAAAGAAACAAGAAAATTTAATTCAGGAATGGAAAAAAGAGTTGAAAGATCAGTTAGACAAACACAAGACTGAGTTGGACAGGGTTTAGTGTATGCTTAATCCTGGTGCTTCTCTGCTCTTTAAATGTTTAAAAATTCGGTGCTACATTTGTGGCTTATTTTCCCTCTCCCCTCTTTAGAATATTGTTCAAGTTAGCATCCCATAGCATGAAATTCCAAACATACTTAAATGGCTGAGAAGAGCTGTGCATCGGATTGAATTAATTTAAAGAATATGATAATTCAAACTTATGTAACTTAAATATGGCTAGTTGATTCATTTTATTTTAAAATTAAATTAATTAAATCATAATTGAATCATATATTACCAAATTATGGCTTTCAACTTGGTTACTTTCCATTACTTTTGTTATATTTTACTTTAAATTCAAATTAAACAAATCATCTCAGTTATCAGATTGTCATTTTCGCATTGAATCAACTTGGCCACCACTTTTATTTGGATTTTTCATTTTCAGAGAAAAATAAGCTGTAAAGTTTGTAGTTGTAGAAAAATGTATATATTAGTTTAAAAATAATATCAATGCCTGCAATCGAAGTAATTAGTTTCCAAAATACTGAAGAATAGTGACTTTTTTAAGTTTGCATTAACAGCTTTTATATATAAAAGAGATAATATATGAGAATAAAAGAAAAGAAAGTGTAACAATTTATTCATAAAGATAAATATCAGTATGCCATCTGGATGTTTTTTTTACCTGAACAGTGTTATGTCAGAAAAAAAAAACTCTGATACGATGATCTGAAATAAATCAATTTTTTTTTAATTAAAATGGTTGGATTGTGGATTAATTGAAAAAGGTTTCGAAAATTAAATTAAACATGGTTGGGGATTAATTTGTGATGGATTGTGTGCTGTATGAATTCTATTTCACTAGAAATATAAACCTACAATATTTTTATTTTTATATTTTTGTGTTAACGAGGATTAAAAAGTTCAAAACCTAGTAATTTTTCATTTTTATTATTCCTTCACATGGAGAAATGGAGTTGGTTCAATATAAGAGAATAAAAAATAATGATATTTTGATAATTTTTTTTAACTTATTAATTCAATCATCACTTAATTATTTATTTTAATATTTTTAATAATATAATTGGATGATCTAAAAATATTTGGATTTAATGATAAATTAAAACTGAATAAAAAAATGATTTAAAATATCATAAAACTTAAACATTATTCTAGTGTTAAAGATAATTTCTTTTTATTTACCAGTTAAAAATTTATGCAAGGAAAACTTATTTTGAGAAATTCAAAATTTTCCATTTTTAACAAATCATCCTTGTGAGCTTTACTTTCTCCTTTATAAATTATAATGGAGGTCGAACTGAAATTATAAGGTTATATATAATTATTGACAAATATTTTTAGAGTACTGATTAATAAATTAAAAGAAAAAATTTCTATTACAAGAACATGTTATGAAGAATGATAAAAGAATACATTTTATATAATCTGACAAAACCTTTTTCTTTTTAATTTCTTAAGAAATCGTTTCTCGAAAAGATTCTATTGGTGAAGGAAAATAAAAAAGAGACCGCAAAATTTGTTTTTTTGTGGTGCACACAATCTCCGTTTTTCTCATTTGCTTTGCGAGGAGGCGCGGAGGTCGCGTTCGAATGTCACGTGTCATCGATAAAAAAGCAAATGCAAAAAAGAAAAATTCATAATTGCAAATTGCGCGACAGAAGAACAGTATAAGATAAGAAGAAGAAACTGAAATATCATTGGGACCGGAACAAAGAAAATAAAAATAAAACAAAGTAAAATTTGCGAAGTGAGGAATTAACATCATGATACGTTGTTCTCTGTTCCACTGATTTCAAGATCCGCGACACTCCCACTACTTCTCCGGTCATAGGTTTGTTTTCTGAGAACCCACATAGTTTCTTTGATTTTTTGTTAGTTTTGCTATGCATTTTTGTATGTTTGTCATTACATCTGTGCCTGTTTCTGTTGATAATTAAACTAAGGTTTGGTTTGCTGTGCTTTATTTGTTTTTCTTTTCCTGTTAAATTTTCTGAGCTCTGAACACTGGTTAAATGATTACTTAGAATATAATCTTGTTGTTTTTTTCTTTTATTTGTTTCAGTTATTGGATTACGTGTATATGAATATATTGGACTGATTTTAGGTTAGTTTCGGTTAAGTGACTGTTAATTCTCAAATTTTATGCTTCACGAAAGCTGTTTGTTCTGATGCCAAATTGAGCATTGGTTTTGTTATTTTTTTTTTCTAGAATTTTCTGGGTTTGGTAAAGCAAATGAGTTAAATTTCAGATATGGTTTCATAACAAACTATTTCTTCTTCTCTACTAAATTGCAAGCTGCTGATAGTGTCTTGCAATCTTTATTTAGTTGAAATTGCTGTGTTCATGTCATTCAATTATACTGATTTACGTAGTTTTCCCTTCTCACAGGTGTAGTGTAATCTAAAGGCATTAACAGGAAGCAAATTTAAGTGGGTACAGTTTCCCTTTTTGTAAAGCAGCATGTCCCTGTGTACTTCCAAAGCAGTTTTTCAGGTTCTGTCCAGGACTGTGCCTCAAACTGGGTATAATGAGCCTCGTGTGAATTCTTCAGATTTAACGTTACATTCCCGGTTTGGAGTAAAATGCATGAAGAAAAGATCCTCAAGGCATAGGGATTTAATTGTGTGTTCTAGCATGCTCCAAAGCCGGTTAAGAACACATCAATTTCAGTGGATGGGTGTCACTTTGCATGACCACAATAAAACCTATAGTCGTCCATGGTTAAAGACATGCAACTGCCAACGGGCTGAAAGTGCGAGTGGCGTAGCTGCAGGAGATGGAAATGGATCAAGACTTTTGAATGATGTTGAAACATCAAATTCAGCAAGCAATGTGATGAGTACAAAGCATATCCTAGAGTTTGAAGATGTCCAAGTCCATCAGTTGAAACAGGAAGAGATTTTGGCATCTAATGTTTCAAATGGAGCTATTAGTGACGGCTTTGACTCTTCCATTGAGGAAGAAGCATGGGACTTACTTAGGGAGTCTGTAGTTTACTATTGTGGCAATCCCATCGGAACTATTGCTGCAAAGGACCCGACCAGTTCCAATACTTTGAATTATGACCAGGTCTTTATTCGTGATTTCATTCCTTCGGGAATTGCCTTCCTATTGAAGGGGGAGTATGATATTGTTCGGAATTTTATCCTTTATACACTTCAGTTGCAGGTAATGTCTTGGAATCTTGGTAGTATAACACATAATGTGTGTTGGTAACAGCAAAATTTGATACAACTTGGTCATTTACTCGCCTTAGATATGTATTTTCATTTTTAATTGATTATTCTAGAGTCATGTAATTGCGATTTGTGTTATTCCTTTACAGAGTTATTCCAATATCATCATTCATTACTGTTTTTAATCCTACAAATCTAACTCTCGCTGTTTCTCCATTGGCTTGTAACTTTTTTGGTGAATGAAGTAAAACACTGATTTCCTTTTAAGTAACATGCTGAAAAGACTTGTGTTTGACACTTAATATTGATGTGAATTGGCTACAGGTAGAACACCACCGGTCCCATCTGCTGCACGCAATTAATGAAAAGTTCATTAAATAATACTTTTCATTAGTAATATTTTTTGTTAGCACTTCATTTGTCCTAACTTTATTATAGTTAATGAAAGGGAGGAAATAATCATCTGGGGGACGGGGGAGTCCTTAAATTCTTATCAAGCAGTACTTTCTTGTTTCTGATACTGTTTTAAACGCACACATCCATATTTCAGAGCTGGGAAAAAACTATGGATTGTCATAGTCCAGGACAAGGCTTGATGCCTGCAAGTTTTAAGGTTCGGACAGTTCCTCTTGATGGTGATGATTCTGCAACGGAAGAAGTTTTGGATCCTGACTTTGGAGAGGCAGCCATTGGGCGTGTTGCTCCTGTTGATTCTGGTAAAATAAATAATAAAAAAACAGAAATATTTTTGTTGCATTGCAGAACAAGCTTTCTACAATTCTTCTTGGTTTGCTGAACTTATTTCACATGTGATCTCAGGATTGTGGTGGATTATTTTATTACGAGCCTATGGAAAATGCTCGGGTGATCTATCAGTTCAAGAGAGAGTTGATGTGCAAACAGGAATTAAGATGATTTTGAGGTTGTGTCTTGCTGATGGCTTTGATATGTTCCCGACCTTATTAGTAACAGATGGTTCTTGCATGATAGATCGGAGGATGGGAATTCATGGGCATCCTTTGGAGATTCAGGTAAATAAGATTTTCTTTCTTGAATTGTTTGATATTTATAAATTTGTATTTTATAAGGTCAGGAATGAAAATTTGGTGCTTATTTATGATTATACATTTGCTTAGATTAGGAGAAAATTTGTACTTAAGTGCACCATTTTGACCTGATGTAAGAAGAAATTTTGTTGTGATAGATTGAGGACCTGCATTCCTATACCTTATTCTTATTAATGATTGAGCTTCTTTTACTTTGGTGATATTAGGTATTTATGCGTTTGGAAGTAGTTGATATTACATATTTTTATGCTTGAATGATTCAACTTCACCTTAGTTTTTTAACTTGTCATCAGGTGTGTCAAGTTATTTTTCTGGGACAGCAAGTGTATTGCAATATTGTGTGATTTCAGTGTTAAATATTATTATTGAAACTAGAATGAAATATTATGCATTTTGTTTAGTAGTTTATAAGAAACTAATATCTGATTTAGAGGAAACGAAATGTCCTCCAATCATGTGTAATTAATATAATAAAGCCTATATAAGCCAGTATCTGTGGTGTATTTGCACACATGACTTCAGCATCTCTGTGCCTAATGTTTCTTCTCTTCAAAAATTATCTTTTAATAATTTTATCTGATAGTGTTGTAATAATTGAAGGACAAGGTTGGAGTGCTGGCTAAGTTCATACTAAATCTGCCTACCTGTTCTGCTTTTAAATTTTGTTTGTAATCTCGTCAAACAACTTTCTATTTTTTAAGAAAAATTTGTACGTCTGAGATTCTTATAATTAAATATGAAGTTAGTGTTCATGTATCTTTTCTAATGTTTATTATCTTTTTCTATTTCTAGGCACTGTTTTATTCTGCCTTACTCTGTGCACGTGAGATGCTTACTCCAGAGGATGGATCAGCTGATCTTATCCGGGCACTGAACAACCGTCTGGTAGCTCTTTCATTTCATATTAGAGAATACTATTGGATTGATATGAAAAAATTAAACGAGATCTACCGTTACACAACAGAGGAGTACTCCTATGATGCAGTTAACAAGTTCAACATATACCCAGATCAGATTTCTCCTTGGTTAGTGGAATGGATGCCAAACAAAGGAGGCTATTTAATTGGTAACCTACAACCAGCTCACATGGACTTCCGATTTTTTTCCCTGGGAAACTTGTGGTCTGTTGTAAACAGTTTGGCCACAGTGGAGCAATCGCATGCCATATTGGACCTTGTTGAGGCCAAATGGTCAGATTTAGTGGCAGAGATGCCATTCAAGATTTGTTATCCTGCTCTTGAGGGTCAGGAGTGGCAGATAATCACAGGCAGTGATCCTAAGAACACGTATTGCATCTAATTATCTGTGTTTGTGCCTTTTTGTTATTCTATTTTATTTTTCATCAAAAGATTTTTTATTTCTTTTATGTTTTGGCAGGCCCTGGTCCTACCATAATGCAGGCTCCTGGCCGACACTGCTCTGGCAGGTTTGTTACAGTGGCAACACACTTGAATTGAATCTCTCTAGTTGAAGAAGTTCTGATTTAAAGCTTCTATTTCTCTTTTTTCCTTTGCTCTTGTATATATGTCCTTTATTTCTTTCAGCTAGACATGTAACTGAACCAGTTTAGTTCTCTTCGTCTTGGCACTAATTTCCCATTTATTTTATTTACAAATAAAATCATTTTCTTAATGTTCTTGGTTTGTTTATACAAGTTTTGCGAGTTGGAAATATGGAGTCTAGATTCTCTGCTAAGTTTTCTGTGTTGTCCTTTGCTAAACATTTAGAATAAACTGATGTTGGTACTTTAAAAATCTTTTTGATATATTTTAAAATATAAAGAAAGTGTCCATTAGTATATTCTGAAGACACGGCAGAAGAACAACACAGAAAAATTCAGAGAATCCAAATTCGGAGATTCTAGTCTTTAACATGAAACATACCTATTGCAGCTCACAGTTGCAAGCATAAAGATGAAGCGAACACATATTGCTGCAAAGGCTGTTGAAATGGCTGAGAGACGCATAGCAAGAGACAGGTGGCCAGAATATTATGACACGAAGAGATCTCGACTCATTGGAAAGCAATCTCGACTATATCAGACTTGGTCCATTGCTGGATACCTTGTGGCGAAGTTGCTACTTGCAGACCCGAGTAAAGCAAACATACTGATCACTGAAGAGGATTCTGAGCTTGTGAATGCTTTGATCAGTGCCAATCCTAGAGGAAAGCGTGGACGCAAAAATTTGAAGCAAACTTACATTGTATGAGTGTTCAATTGCAACTCATTTTTCTTCTGATTTGTTAGCACTTGAGCAGATGTTATTCTAGGCAGGAATGTGCGAAAATATGCAGTAGTTTTGGCTGGTTGTAATGAAATTACAAAAATACTAGTACTAGTGTATATGAATGTATTACTAAACATTGATGTCAGTAATTCAGGTACAGGATTGTAAGTAGCACACACATGATACCATTAACCATAGATTGTGAGAGCTTTCATACTAAACATTTTTAGAAAGAAAAACCTAGTTTTGCCTATCTTTGCATATCATTGAATGCTTTGGTGAATGAAGCTGTAATGGTAGAAAAAGTGCAGTGGTACCAATGGAATTCAAGGATGGCCACTCAGTATTTAACCATTGCTCTTGTGAAGGTAAAATTGCACTACTCTAATCAGAGATCAAATGAATGTGCCAACTATCACTAAGAAACACAAAGAAAATGGAGCCACTTTGGGTGCCTGTTGTGGTTGTGCAAATTGTGCCCAGCAGTCTCTTTACCTCATTTTTTTCTTCTACTTATTTTGTAATTTTATTTATAAAAAAAATTGTATCCCGGTTGAACAAATTTAACATTTAAGTAGAATGTGTAAAGATTGAAAACTATGATTATAAAAGGTGTAAAAATTGAAATTAGTTTGTGGAAAGAGGTGGTTTTGTTTTGAGAAAAATAATTCAATGTGTTTTAACGTTGAAAAATAGATGAAGAGAAAGAGAAAATATGAATAATAATATCTTTTATTGGTTAAAATAATTTTAAAGAAATGAAAGAGTTCATTTAAAAAAAAACTTTTTCTCTTAAATTTTAATTTTATTGGCTTTTCATTTAGTAAGGGTATTTAGAGTTTGGGTTAAAATTAAATTTAAGACTCAGCCCAATCAAAATTGGACAATTGCTTTTCTGCATCCCATTAATTGCTTCCTGCGCCCATTAGTTTACAAAATGACCATTTTACCTTTCTTAAAGTGACTTTCTGATTAATTTTGGAACGAAATTTTCGAAACCAGATTTTTGTAATAAAATATTCGGAATGCATGAAATACATTTTACAACAAGCATAGAATACAGATTTCTGGAACAAACTTTCATAATAAATATAATACCTCTCATAATAAATATAATTGCTTTCAAAAAAAGCTTCCCAAAACGCATGAAATATTTTTCAGAAAAAAGTTCTAAAATGAATTCTTTTAGTACTTTCTTCTTCTTCTTCCTCTGTAGTAATGATTCGGTGTGATGGAATAGTAAAGAATATTTTCCTTGTATTGTGGGGTGCAAGAAGAAATTGGATGGGTGCAGGAAGCAATTGCTCGTTAAGTTTGAAAGAAAGAAAAACTTAACTCAATTTATTGGATGTTGGATCACTTGAATCAGAATATTTAAATTTATTTTAAATTTTATAATAAAATATTATGAAACTTGGAATTTAGGATATTAAGATAGATATGCTTTCATATCCTATGTATACTAACAATTTTGACATGATCACTCAATTCTAGGACACAAAACAAGTACAAAAAAATGTCATATTTGTGAAAAAAAGTTAAACATTAAACTAAAAGTTGATTGATAACTAACTTAAGAGAGGTAAATTTGATTAACATAATTGATTTTCCTATGACAACTCGCCATCATAACATTATGAGAACTTAACTTGAAAAACTACTCCCAATCATATCTCATGTTTTAGTTAGATTTTTTCTATATTGATTCTAGTTATTAACCACCTTAGACTTTTCGACACTCTTTTTTTTTTAATATTCCCTTGCATAATAATTCTGACATTTTATTTTAATCGTTAAATGTTGATCATTGATTCAATTTTTAGTGGATAAATAGTCATAGATAAGTTTTTTTTTCCTATAAATGTGTCACTGTCTACTTTTTATCATGTAAGTATATTACTTTTGGAATTTTCAAAGGTTTTGAAGACATTTTTAGAATGTTATTGTTGTTTTAATGATGTGTCTTTGAATCAAGAATCGTGAAAACTTTGAATCATTACATTACAAATAATCAAACTCATTGTAACTAATTTTCTTATTTTGGATCATAAAATTTTGGAAATTAAGTTGACTTCCAAATATAACACTTTAAATGTCCATTACTTGTGAGCTTTTTTATGTCTGTATTTAACTTAAATTTATTTCTCTTTAAATAAATAAATATGTTTGTGTGTGCTATGAAATTAATTACTAGGTTTTAAAAATTATTAAATACAGGATATATTAAGTAATATGAACACCATTTACCAAATAAAAAAGGTGTCTGATAAAGATTAATGAGAATAATTCATCTTTTGCATCTTTTAAAATTTAATATTTTAATTAATACATTCATCAGTTTGATTGTCTTGTGTTCTAATCCTTTTGCAACACATATATTTGGTGTGTACCCTTTCTTCCTTTACTCAGTTTTGAAAAATCTTGAAAATTATGAAGTCCTTCAAGTTGCAACTTTCTGACACTTTCAAATCCATGAAGCAAGAGGTGTCTCTCTAAACTATTTTATCATAACTTTCTTCATTTTTTTTCCTCACAAATTTGGTGTAATTTTATGTTCAAACTGAGTTTTTCTGCAGTGAAATTGTCTCATTTTTTTTCTCTCTTTTGTTAGGGTATGGTAGATGATCAATTCTCTTTAGTCTACTCCTTGAAAACGAGTATAGAAGATCATTTCTTCATCGAAATTATATCAGAATTTTGCAGTTGTGCCAGAGAAGACTTCAAACTTTTAACACAGATAATGTACTTTTCACTATTCCTTCTTCATAAAATGTGATGTTTTTTGAAAAAAAATTACTTACTGTTTTATAGTTTTTTTTTTTCGTGTTTTTCAGTTAAAAAAATGTATGTTATGAATTTAAGATGCGTTGGAAGTCTCATTTAAATAAAAATAAACAAGATAAATAAAAGAATAACCTAATGTCTTACAATTTTATATTGAAAACAGTATCATGATTTCTTGTATAAACTTGTTGACAACTTATTGATATGAAATTTCTTGATATCTTCTGTCGAAAAATCTTACAACATATTACAATTGTTTTTGTTTTATTCCTATGATGTTGTAGGGTTATTGTTTAGTTTTAAATTTGGTATTTTCTTTAATGTAGGAACGAGGAGGTTTGGAACTATGATCTCATGAAAGAGTACGTTTATAAAGTTAAAGGCAGTTCTTCAAGGTAATTGTTTAATATTTGCATTGCAATTTCATGATAAAGGGTTAATTTGGTTTGAAAATGGAAATAGGTGTTGTTTTGGAAGTTAAAGAATTTTATGCATAGATATTGTTTAAATATAAAACCAAATGAAATGTTATAAGATTAAATTAAACGTTATTTCAACTGAGAAAGTAGATTTAATTTCCATTCCTATCTCTTTCAAGTTTGTTTATTGTTAAGTTTTTGAATGTTGATTAATCTTCTTCTTCTAATGAGGATTACAATCATAATACAATTAATGTTCTTGTGATGAACAAGAAAAACTGAACATGTTCTTGATGTATAAAAAAATGATGAGATGAAATTAAAATTATGGTTCCTAACTGTTACTGATTTGTGCGTATCTCAGTTTTGGAGCATGCAAAATGGCAGCAGCACTTACTGCATTTGAACGTGCTATTGATTCTGCCTCTAAACAAGAGTAATTAACCTAATCCAATGTTAATTACATCAATTAAACCCTATATTTAACATCTAATTAATCTTCAATTAACAAAAAATCTCTTTGCAGATGTCTGAAGGCTCTGAAACAAACTCAGCGTGAATTTAATGCTCTACAAGAAAAACTTCATGCTTGCCTTCAGGTACGATTATTATCTCTTGATTTATACATAAATGTTTCTGCATTTTATAGCAAAAGTTTACGTAATTCACCATGTGAAGATTTTTAAAGAGAATTTTATGATGTTTTTTCAGATAGATAAAATATATTGTTTTGTTCTTTCTATCTATAAGAAATATTTGTTATATATCATTGCCCGTAAATAATCTCCGCAAAAATTGAAGATGAAAGGAACAAGTTAATCTATGAACTAAATATAAAAAGATAATATTAAAAAATTTTAAGTTTAATTTAATTTCACAAAACCAACATGTAAAATGAAGTTTGCACCTATTTATATACTCTTTTTGAATTTTACAAATTTTAAGTTTAATTCAACCCACAAAACCAATTTGTAAGGTGAAATTTACACTCATTTATAACTTTTAAATCGTCTTATCTCTAACCAAGGTAGGACTTTCAACAAATAAAAAAAAAAAAGATAGCATATTTCCATTAACAACAATATATTTAAAGAAAAGTAAAAAAAAATTGTAAAAACTCAATAAAACAAAAATTTCTGATCGAAACTTAATTAAAAATATTTAAATTTATGAAAATTTTAAAATTTAATAATTTTTTTATTATTCTGTTAAGGTTGTTGTTCCTTTAGTATTTTGGTTAGGTTTGTAGATTTTATTAGTTCAGGTTGAGTTGATTGCAGTGATATTGTATAATCTTTATGTAAAAAACTTTGTTTTCTGAATGCAGCTTGAAAGAAGACTTGTTCTCTCAGCTATTGAGGGAGCCACTTTGTGAAAATCAAATTATTATTTTTGTGATTTTCGCTTTTTCTCCTTTCAACGATATTGTGTTTAGTTTGAAACATCTACATCGGTTATATTTGCTTTAGTAAGTACTATGTTTGAACTTAATCTCTATTCATTATTTTATGTTAAGCTATTTTTGTATTTTAGTTCACAGAAATTAGACACTTCAATTTTTAAATATATAGAGTGCATTGCGATATGTGATTAGGTTGTCAGAATTTGGATTTTGTTTTTCTAAGTTTTAGGTATTATTCTTCTAAAAAATCTGTTAATAATAGGAATTGTAAATTTTCAAAGATAATAAGACTTATCAATTATTAACAGAATTATTAACAGAATTTATTGACAAAATTGATCGTCATATGTATTTTAGACGAAAATACTCTTAATAATACAAATTTTAATTTATCAACATATTTTATTGACAAATTTTATAAATAAATTAATTATCAATAAAAATATCCAACAATAATTTAAACTCAAAAATCCGCTAATAAAGTTGGGTTAACATTTCTTTCTACTTGTAGAAAAATTCGTCAATAATTAAAAAAAAAAAAATTAGTGATTTTATTTTACATTTCTTATGCTTCAGTCTTCACAATTCTAAAAATATACCACCTAAGTATACGGTATTTAACATTTTGTATTTTTTTTCTTCTTATAAAATCAACACTATTTTTCTTAGGTATTTATTAATAATAAAATTTATTTTTTACTTAATAGTTTTATATGCTATTTTTCCACTATTCTTAAGTACATAATGCATTTTTTGGGTCAGGTTCAGCTACTCTTAATCAGCACCCAATTATGACAAAATCAGCATCCTTTTATAATCTTAGAAAAGTTAAACACAGTATAGAGAAAGCTTATTCAATTCTAAAAAAAATAAGCAACTTACTTAAGAGGCGAAACTTTAGATTGTTGTAAAATAAATTGTTAATATGTTGTGCATTAATAATCATAGATACGTTAATGTTAACTATTATATTCTTCTTCTTCTTCTTTTTCATTCATAACTAAAATTAGTTACTTCCTAAATTAATATCACTTACTCTACCCATTCACATAACAAATAATGTATTTTGTAATTTAGATATCTAAATTTTTCTGAGTTGATTTATGGGCAATAAAGTTATTTTAACATTCCAAATATATATTAAAAAAAATCAATTTTGTATCTATATTATAAAAAAGGAAGTTTTTAGAATAAAAAAATTTATTAAATTATTTACTTAATATTATTCCATATTATCATTACAAAGATTAATCATTTCAACCTTTTACATTAATTTTTTTTTTCTCTGATATTATCATTAATGTCCATTCCATACATTACCTTTCTCATATCTCTCAATTTAACTTCTTTTTTGAATGGCTCATTTTATCTATATTCAATAGATAAATAACCTTTTTCATTAGAAATATATTTATTCCCGCACAACATTTGGCACATTAAATTTTATATTTTTTTTAAATTTAATAAAAACAATTAGTATAGAAGAAATTTGAAAAATGATAATATACATACTATAGTTTAAAAAAGTATTATAGTGTTACAAAAGTCAACTAGTGATCATGGAAAATATCACATCCTGGATCAAATATGATTTCTAACCGTTTTTCTTAATTTAATCACGAAATTTATTTACAAAGAAGCTTTATAAAAATATAACTTGTATTTAAAAAATAAATAAAAAATTGGTAAAGAGTACTAAAAATGACGTATACAAAACTTTCATAAATGAGCGGTGGATAAATTAAAACAAGCATAATACGCTATTAAATAAATAATACACACGTTGTAACAAATTATTAAACATGTATACGCCAAAATAAACATCACTTGTAATTACCCAAAATCATTATTTTTGTTCTTAATTATATTTTAGCCTCATTATTTATTTATTTTATATAATGTTATGTTACTATTAGTAAATAGTCTAATTCATTCGTTAATATCGAATCGGTACAACTTAAATATTTGAACTTTTTAGAATCAATACAATTGTGTACCATGTACTTAAATTAAATCGGTATTGCTATTTTTTTTATATAAGTGATAATAGCATCTCTAAAAGACTATCGTCACTAATTAGCTACGACTTTTTAGTGATAGTTTAAATTCATTTTTACTAATTAACATCACTAAGTAAATTTATAGTAAATAAATAATAAATAAGATCAATTTTAAAAAACAAAATTTAAATTAATATATCTGTATCAGTATAATAATGAAATTGAATCAAATAAATAAGGATAATGATATTTCAACAAAAGTTTTTGACAAGTTTTTTATAAATGTGACTTGACAGCGGTTTTTTTAAATTTTTATTACGAAAAGGTTAGTTCACACGTGCAGCGGAAAGAGAAAGAAAACTGAAATTAGATGTCAGTTAGAGAGAGAAAGTGAAGAGAGAAAAGGGGGAAAGTGAGGCCGGGGGTTGCGAAGTGAGAAAGTGAAGAGAGAAAAGGGGGAAAGTGAGCCCGCCGGAGTTTGTGGTTCAGTGAAAGTGAGATTCCGGCAAGCATTTCGCCCGGGGGTGGAGGATAGTTATCAGTGAAAGCGAGAATGATAGAGAACAAGAGGGATAAAGCGAGAACGAGAATGAGAGAGTGAGAGGAGTTAAGCATTGCAGATTAGTGGTGGATAATTGCAGTCTTTGACGCCGTTTGGGTGGGTTACCGAAGACAGGTCGTAGAAGAAGTCATCGATGACAAGGAATTCGTCATCCCGAGCGTACAATCGACCATCATGTTACTCAATCACGAAGTGCAGTGGTCTAATTAAAATTGAATGAAAGGAATTATGTGCTTTTTATATGGTCACACAACTGTATAAACAGCTCACGCCGATGTGGGGAGTAAGGACGTTGTATGTGAGGAGTTGGGGCAAAGTAAAGTTTTTTGAATAAAACTGCAGGACAAGCCAAAAAACTATATTTAAAATGTGCTAAATACTTTATTCCTATTTCATTCCTTAAGAAATAAATTACTTTGCATGACCCAAGCGTTATCAAATTCCAATTCAATTAATTTAGTGGGAGTGTAGCCTCACAGGACCCCAAGTAACAACCTGTTACAAAAGCGGGGAGTAACTCGCAACTATGTGGGGAGTACACTTGAAGTTTTGCAATACTGCTTCAACATTGAATAAACACTATTCTTAAGTCGCCTCTTTCGACCATTGACCATCAAGTAACTCAATCACGAAGTCTAATGGACCAATTAAAATTGAATTAACTGAAGTATGTGGATTTAATATGTTCACACAACTGTATAAACAGCTCACGCCGATGTGGGGAGTAAGGACGCTGTATGTGGAGAGTGGAAGCAAAGTTTTTTGAACAAAGCTACAGGACAAACCAATAAACATATTTAAAATGTGGTAAATACGTTATTCGTATTTCATTCCTTAAGAAAAATATTCGTTTGCATAATTCGCTTTCCGGAATGTTTGCCGGAATCTCACTTTCACTGAACCAGAAACTCCGGCGGGCTCACTTTCCCCCTTTTCTCTCTTCACTTTCTCACTTCGCAACTCCCCGGCCTCAGTTTCCCCCTTTTCTCTCTTCACTTTCTCTCTCTAACTGACATTTAATTTCAGTTTCTTTTCTCTTTCCGCCGCAGTGTGAACTAACATTTTCGTAATAAAAATTTAAAAAAACCGTTACCACTTCACCGTTGTAAAAAACTTGTCAAAAACTTTTGTTGAAATATCATTATCCAATAAATAAATAAATAGTAGAAAAAAAAAGTAATCAGACCTTCTTCTTAAATATGGGATATTGGAAAGGATAAATTCATGTGAAAAATTCTGATGTTGAAATCAATATCTTTTTCATAAAATATCCGTTGCATTTTGAGACCACTTCCAAGGTTTTTCTTTCTGCACCCATCATTATTAAATCCACACCATACTAAAAGGAAAAGATTAAAATATTTTTCTTTACTACGACATTCCGCCACTGCCGAGAAGAAAAAACAAGAGGAAAAGTTCGAAAAGAAAAAAAAAACTATTTAAGAAAACTCTTTTACGAATATATTTTATGTTATATGGAAAGCTTATATGAAACATTTATTATTCTTTAAAGTTAAGACTAAATAATTTAATATTGGTCTTTTAAGTTTTTTATAAATTTGAAAATTTTAAATTATTTTTTTAATAAATTTTAATAGTTTATTGAATATTTAATAAATTTAAATTTCTTAATTAGATTTCGGTTGTTAACTTCTTTTGTTAACTTAAATGCAGTTATTAAGTCATCGACATGTTTATTATTTTTTCATATCACTTGTTCATTTATTATCACATCTAATTTTATTATTTTAAAATTTTATGAATTGAAATTTTGTAATTTTAAAATTTTAAAATTTTATAAATATTATAATATAATAATTTGACGATATAACAATATAATAATATAATAATATATGATGATACGACGATACGTGATAAATATATAATATATATTATGGTTTTAATTCTATTATTAGAAATATCATGTATTTTATTTTTTTTTATTATTATTAGATATTTTTTATGATAATATTAGGTTTTATTTTTTCCCTTATATCATGGGATATTGTATCTATATATTGGACGAATTTATTTTATTCTTTTTTATTATTATTAGATAATTTTTATGATACATATTAGGTTTTATTTTTTTCCTTATATCATGCGATATTGTATCTATATATTGGACGAATTTCTAATAAATTGGTATGCAAACTTTCATTCTCATACTTTCAATAAAATATGTATCTTCTAGCTTTCTTTTATTTGTGTTTTATCAAACACTAACATGGTATCAGATTTAAATTGGTTCCCGCATTTTCTCCTTTTTTGTTGATTTCTTCTCATGGCAAATCCTGATTCATCCTTTGGTTCTCCCACAAACCCTATGAACCCTAACCCATGATAATCTCATAAACCCTGCAAATTTCCTTTTTCTTCACATCGGTTATAATCCTACTCTTGTTTTGGTGTCTCTTTTGTTAGAATTAATTGACAAATTAATTATATTATGTGACTCATTTGAAATATTATAATAGGCCTAATTATGATTTAATAAAATATAAGGACCTATTGGTTATTATGAAAAGTCGTAATAAAATAAAATAAAGCTCAGCCCAACTTGATGGACGTTGGCTTAGGGTTTTGTATCTGGTCATAAGGTTCTTTCACAATAAGTCATCATCAAGAAAGAGAGTGTGAGAGGAGTAACGAAGGCAAAGAGATAGATTGGGAAAAGGAGGTTGAAGAATGGAGATTGAAAAACGCATTATTATTGGGTCTCTCATGGATCAAGGTTAGTATCCTATTATGATTTATGTACATGAATGTGTAATTTTGTGCGTAAACGTGTGATTATGTGCATGAATATGTGAGAATCATGAATGTTAAAATCCTATATTAGTTTTTTTTATGATGAAGTATTATTGCATGGAAACTACAAAATAATTTACATATTTTTCTTTCTAATTGACGGTATGACGGTATGACGGTATGACGGTATGACGGTATGACGGTATGACGGTATGACGGTATGACGGTATGACGGTATGACGGTATGACGGTATGACGGTATGACGGTATGACGGTATGACGGTATGATAATAAGAATCTCTTCTCAATCATAAAATTTGTAAGAGGCTTAGAGCTTAGAGTTAAGGATTTAGGAAAGTTGATCCTAGAAATCATGAGTAAATAAGCCTAAAACATGAGCCTGTATATGACAATATCATAATATGACGATATAGCGATATGACAATATAACAATACGATGATATAACGATAAAACTAAAAAAAAATTATAATTATAATTTACAAATATTTAAAAAATAATAAATAATAAAATTATATGTTGCGATAATTTAACAAGATAATGTGACAAAATAATAATAATGTCACATAAAAAAGTTAATAACTATGATTGGATCGAAAATCTTAAATTTATTAAGAACCAAAGTTCCCAAATTTATCATGAACTTTAAAAATGTCAAGTCTTTAATCTTTATGACTAATTTTAATTAGGCTTAATTATGTTTTGAGTCTTGGTAAATTTGAAAACTTTCAATTGAGTCCCTAGTAGATTTATGTGGTCTATTGAATCTTTGATATTTCACAATTTTTCAATTGAGTCCCTATAGTAAAAAGTTTTTGTTAATTTTGTGATATGGTATATCTTCCATTGTCACTCTTCTTAAATGTCGTCACATATTACGACATAATAGTTTGTTGCAAGAGACCTTGATGACAAGATTTTTTTCAAATATTTATTATATTTAATGAAAATTATTTTTAACTTTAATTCAAATTATAAATTTCAAAATAAAAAAATGAATTACAAAAATATTAAATATATAAATATAAAATTATGAATTATAAAATTATAAAATTACAAAAAGAACAAAATTAAAAAAAAATTACAATTTGATAAATTTTCATTTTCATAATTTTACAATTTATATTTTTATAAATATATAATTTTACAATTTTATATTCATATATTTTATAATTTCGTAATTATGAAATTATATATTTTTATAATTTTGTAATTTGTTAACTTTTGTAATTATATAGTTTTTAGTTTCTTAATTTTATAATTTTGTATTTTGTATTTCATAATTTTATAACAACACATATTTTATATTTTTATAATTTTAATTAAATTTAAAAATATTTTTTGCTAAATACAAAAAATATTTGGAAAAAATTTCATCATAACGGTCTCTTGTTATAAAATATTATGTAACAACATTCAAAGAGGTGATCTCTTGTTACAAAATATTATGTAACGACATTCAAGGAGGTTGACAGTACAAAATAACTATCACATCATAAAATTAACAATAATATTTAATTATATGAACTCAATTAAAAAGTTTTAAAATTCCAATGATTCAATAGATAATAAAAATTTATTAGAAAATTTATTAGAGACTCCATCAAAGATTCCCAAATTTATCATGGACTCAAAACATAATAAAACTTTTTAATTATATTTAAAATAGTTAAATATTGAGATTATCTTATCTCTATTCAATATATTTTTGTTCATAAAAAAAATTCAATTGATATAAGTAAACTTCTTTTGAAATTCACTTAATTCCCCACGACACTGGCACATTAAAAGTTAAGATGTTTTTTAAAAGAGAAATATTAAATAGTAAAAATAGAAAGTTAGACCTAACTTTAATTGCATTCTAACTGTGACAAAATTGATTTCTATATTTTTTTTATGGAGAAAGATATTAGTCGTTAACTTTTGTTACTAGAAATTGAACTCAGAACCTCTCACCTTCCTTTTAAATCTATTTACAAACTTTATTTGTTTCATAACAATTGAACTCAACCTTTCTCATTTCTGTTTTATCTAACATTTCTACATAACTTAGGTTTAATAACTCCACAAAGTTCCTCGAGTTAGGTCTGGTTGTTCTGAACTCATCTCAACCAGGTAGTTCACATCTTACTGAATGTGTAAATTAAAAAGAAAAAAAAAAGTTGCAGTTTTCCTTAGAAAGTGTTTACACTAAAGTGAAAAGAGAGATGAAGAAGAAAAGAGCCAAAAAGTAAGGCAACGTACAAATGTCACTAATAATATCTTAATTAGTTTTTCATTAGTACATGACCGAAGCAAAATGCGTGGTATATAGAACAAGAAAAATCAACAACAATCTTATGGTGTGCTTGGAAGTGATGAAAACAATGGATTACCTGATAGAGACGATCATGCATTTCACGAATACATGTTCATCATTCTCCATACTTATTCAATTCTCATCTCAACAAAGCACACCCTCAAGGAAGAACATAACCATTAATATACACAAATATTATATATCTTCACTTAACAATAATCTACCATAAGAAGTTCCCAAGTTGAGATGGAGATGAAGAGTCTTCAAGATCATTTGATGGAGAGTGAACATGTCTCCCTTCATAGGTTGTTATCACCATTCTTGGATCTTCCGCTAAGCGTTCCACTCGTTTCTTTACTCGACAGTTATCTTGTGTGCAACGGTAATAGCTTCTGCATGCAATGCAGACCAAACACATATAAGAAACCTTTTTTTGAGGTTGTCGATCATGAAGTACACATTAATGACAATTTAATAACACAACATCCTCATGTTAATTATAATCGGAATCTATATGTTGATCTTTATATGTTGAGCCATCAATAAAACACCATCATAACGGCACTATATTAAGGACCATTTTTACAGGAAAGTGCTATAATGGGTTTGTGAGGAAAAGTCTTAGCATGAGTGTCTGAAAAAAGTTCTTGCAGACATGTAATTTTCATATACTATAATCATCATAATCAGTTGTTTTAACCCTTAGAACATTTTTTATATATACATTTTGAACTTTTGCTTTTACATATAACAATTATAGGCACCGCCACATTATTCAGAAAAAAGTTAAGATCTTGCCGAAACCAGTAACAAAGCTGAATGAATATACATGTAATTATGATCAAGACAATAATGAGACAGTGGTGGAGAGATTGGAGAGAGAGAGAATAGATATATGTTTGCAATACAATGGTGATGAAAAGTGTTTGATAAATTGAATATTCCTGAATCAACTTTTGAAATATTAAAGCAAAAAGAGAGAGGGTTTGAACTGATGAATATACCTTGGGTGCTGCGTGTTCTTCACAACTTTCTGTCCGTACTTTCTCCACTTGTAGCCATCGTCCAATACATCGACATCGCTCATGGTTTTGAAGCAAAACCTAGGCTCTCTAACCTTCCTTCTGGCCTTCATTTTCTTCATCTTCATGGCTGAAATTCCCAGATGATGATGATCATCAAATCCACTTCTTTTACTGCTGAAGCAATCACTCACTTCTCCCAGTGCCCTAAATTCAATCATAACCAAACACCTTAACAGTTGCAGTACCACGAATAGAGTGATGTTTTAATACTAAAAAACAAGAACATGTGATAGAAAGAAAAAAACAAAGGTATGTCTCACCATGGATTCAGAGTGGATCTATGCAAGGAGAGGAATTGAGGTCCTCCAAAGGTGGACTTGTGAAATAGGGTTTGTGATAGATTTGAGGTAGAAGAATCTTGTTGAGATAGGGCAAGTGAAGAAGGTGTTATGGAGGTGAAGGTTTTCAAAGAGGATTGGTGGCAACCCAAAGGAGGCAAAGTAAGGTTTGTAGGAAAGGGAAAGAACCCCATCTGTGTAGGAATCTGATCCTGCTCCTCGAAAAAGGTGTGGTGAGGAATGGTATGTGAAGTTGTTGACATCACTACTACTACTACTACTTCTTCTTCTTCTTCTGATCTTTCTATATAGATATTACTGGTGTTTCTAAGAGTTTTGGTGAGGCTTCAATATATGTGGTTTCTCTCAAACCTTGGAGGTGAGAATTACACCCTAATGGAATGCATAAACTTATAACGTTGCCAAACCAACTTTCCCTTTTTTCTCTTTGTCTCTCTCTCTCTTTCTCTTTCTTTTCTTCCATGATTTTCTAATTTCTAAAATGTCTGTCATATATTCTATGTATTCCAACATGTGAACTGTGGAAGGTGAAATAACTAACTACATGGATGGACATTCATTCAGTACAGGTGGAACAAGCACAAAATTTTGAGTTAAAGTCTAATAAATAAATAAAGGAGTAAATATAAATTGGAATTCGGTTATCCCCGAGATATATTTTATTTTTAAATTTAAAAAATAAACGGATGTAGTCTATTCAAGGACATTAACTTTTTTTTAATTACTAAAGGTGTTATAGGTTAGCATTTGAACTGAAATGTATCAAATGATGTAAACAACTCAAATGATAATCTAAAATTTTGTGTAACACATCAAAAAAAAGTTCAAGTAGTTGAGTTACAATAAATGTATCTATTCATTTATAAAGTTTAACGATCAAATTATATTAAAGTTTGGAAGAGACAAATTTTAATTTCACATATATATATATATAAGAACTAAAACCATATTTAACTCGTGCATAAAACATAACTATCATATTTTTATTTATCATTCAAGTTTTTTATATGGAAAATGTGCCAAAATTTGTAAATTGTAAGAGACTGATAAATGTTGCAAAATTGAGAATTTTATACTAGCATAAAAAAAATGGACATTTTATGATAGACAAGAGTTTGTAGAAGGGAAATAAAATGGTGAAAAAAAATGTTGAAAAAGTATGCGAGAAATAAGGTAAAAGTTAAGGTGAGAGATACTTTTAGTAACGTTTCAATATAGAAAACAGTGATGTACTATTTTGCCTAAAAAGCTTAGAAATTCCATGTCCTTGATGGCTAGTGGGATTTTACTGTGGCATCATGGAGGTCAACATTACACGACAAATGCCTCAACACAGAACTTCATTGCTATCTATGAAACTTCCATGCAACATCCCCTTGTTGTAGATAATAATTATAATATGTGCAAAAGCAAAACCTGTTGAGTGCACAATAATAGAAATAGATACCTAGCTATAATCAAATGTAAGTGAAAATTTATGGATCATTATATTCATCAATTCACCATAAAGTATCTAAGAAAAAGGATCCATAATATATCAAGAGTTTCTTTTGGATCATTTTTTGTATATTATTTTTGGGAAATAAAAGAAAAGAAAAGAAAAAAGTGATGATGATTATTGATGCATTATCAATCACACTCATCTCTGCAACTGTGGTGAAGTATCATTATGATGGGTGATTGCTTATTTGACTTTTTGTGACCAAAAAAGCCTCTTGCCTTTCTCAAAACCCTTTTTTCTCTTTTAACTTTCTAAAACTCCAACCAACCCCACAACACCAAACTTTTTTCTCAAATTCCAAACCAAACTTATAATAATAATATTGTTATCATGTCTTGGATTAATTTAGTGTGACAATCATGATTAACTTTATATTTTCCCATGCCTAAAAATCTGTGGACCTATATGGCCATTGAAAGCATATACTTCATCTACCAGCTTCAGAAATTTGCCATAATTCAATAATTATGTTTTCTTTGTACTTCATATTGCTGTTTAACCTAGCACAGAATATCATGAACTTCGATTGTAGAAATTAATGAATGTAGTGAGTGTTTTTGTTGTTGTTCAGAATAATGATTCTTTAAACAAGGTAAATTATATCAACAAAGTAACTATTTACTATGCAATAAATAGAAAATAGTTATTACAACCATAGAGTAAATGTTACTTGTGGCATTTCACCATATTATCCTTGCCCTAAAATTAAATATTTGCCATTAGTATTGTATAATTTTATTTATATTAGACAATGATATCGATTTTACTAAATTATTAATGAATCTTAAGTATTAGTGGAACAAACATAAGAGGGATATTTTTGGTAATATTGTCTTGTTAAATATATAATTAAATTATAATATATAGGTAAATATAGAATATATGTTCGCCATATCTTGTACATAGGAAAAAAATCCAATAACAGATGATATAAATTTAATTAAAATTCACTAATAACTCTAATACAATTATAATAAATGAGTTCATTTAACTCAATTTTATAAAATTAACTTTGTTAATTATAAGACCCGCGTATATATTATAATTTGGTGGTATAAATATAAAAAACCTTTAATTAACCATCTAATTAATCACAATTTTAATTAAACTTGAAAACCCTCAAGGATTAAACTTTGGATCCAGAATAGAAATGTACATTGGCCACCTATATATCTTTTTTGACATTATTATATATACTAAATGTTGAGTGACATAAAAAGTACATTCAGTCATCAGTGATATCTTTCTTAGCATAAGAAATAATATAAGTTGATATAGGGAAATATATTACAATGATGCGAGTGTTTAATCCAAATAACATTAAAAAAGTTTAATAATGAATTTAATTAGAAAATTGATTAGCTTAATTCTAAGAGCAAAATGGCATCCATATACTTTTTCATATAAGGTCTTCAAATAAATAACTTTTTTTTCTCGAAATTAATAGTTCAAACAATTGTTTTTTAATAGTCAAATTAAAATTAAAATAACCATACATAAATTTAATTTATTACTCTACAAATACTTGATCTCTGCGCATTTAATTATTTTTGCAATATAATTAAAAAAAAAATTGGTAAGTGAAATGGCTTTTGCTGGCGTTAGGCTAACGTAGTGATGATGTGAGAGTGAATACGTACTATGGGAATAATATATTGTTTGATTTATTATTGATTTAAATAAAGATGCTTTTTTTTATTTTTTTGGTTTGGTTTGAGCCCTAAGTAAGGTAGAGAAAAGGCATAGGGGTGGCAAACATACATCATTTCTTTTTGTCTCTGCTTATAGGTTGCCATTATGCCCTTCAAATTACCCTATTAATCTATGCTACATTGTCTCACTTTTTTCTTTTCTTTTCTTTTTTGGTATATCTGGTATTACTTAATTGTTGATAAAAAAATATAATTTAATTTTTTTTCAATCGGAACAACACATTTGATATTGAAAATTTTTCATTTTTTATCTTTGTTAGGAATTTAAGTGTGAGTATAAGTCTCACGTTTAGCGAGAAATAAGAAAATAAAACATTATATAAGAATAAAGGCTCATAAACTCGTTGTCTTATGATTTTGGGTTGAGAATGGTATCAATGTTTGATATGATTGGACTCAAGTCTTATTGGTGTTTTTTCTTATTAATAAAACTCCTTTATAAACTTAACAAGAATCTTTAACACATATTCGCTTAATAAATATGTCATAAAAACATAAAGATTCTATGATAGTTTTTATTTTACCATGTACTTATATAATCACCCATTTATCCACTATAATCACCATTTATCCACATACACATAAATATTTGTCTTATTTTTAATTAATCACCGACGTTAAATTCTACTAATTAAACTTCGATTTTAGTGGATTCCTCAAAAGGCAAAAGTGTAATGAGTGAATGAGATTACTAGAATGATTAGAGTAATTTGAACTTATTCACTTTATGTCTGTAGATTATACTTTCTTAAGGTTTATATTGCATTGGGATCATTTATGGTGCTTACTTTCTGAAATATCATTGTTGATGATCATAATTAATACATAGTAGTTAATAATTGGTATTAATCCTAGGATAGCATACCCCATATATTTTATCACTTTATTGTCTTCACGACCAAATGACTCATCAATTATAAATTTATATATTTAAAATATTAACAAATCAATTTCATATCATTAAAATGAGTAATAACATAATTAATTTACGCATATCCAAATAATTTAAATTTCAAATGAAAATTGTTAAAATTATTAGGTGTATAAAACTTGAATTAAGCATACTTCATATCAACTAAAAAGTGACATTTTTATTTATACGTACGAGGAATTTAGGTGTGGATTCAAGATTTCTTTTACTTTAAAATTAAGTAACTTTAAATATTTTATTTCATCACATATGTTTATTTCACTAAATAACTTACCTTTTATTTTTTTTATATCTCATATTACTTTCCTCTCTATCAAATAGTAGGACAAAACACCTTCAAAGTTTCATTATTAGTATTTCTCAAAGCTTAGTCACTTCACAATGTGATTAATCACATTATTTTCTTTCTAAATTTCATTCATAACTGCCATCCCCTCACCTATGTTGTTTTCTAATCAAGATTTTTTTTTTCTTCTTGCTCTCTTATTTAAAAGCTACAAAATGACATTACCATGAAACAAAATAAATTTGACTAATTTAAACTTTTTAAACACAATTAAAAATCAAACCCAATATATTTTTTTTAATAAAAAAATATATGACATCAGTTATCAAATATCCTTACCCTATAAGAAAATGTTTCATTAGTAATCAATTTTAGTGATTAAAAATTATTAGTCACTATAATGACCAATTTAAATATCAATATACAAAGTAAAAAATTATTGGTTACTAAAATAATCACTATTATAAATAAAAAATTATATTTTATTACTAATTTAATCTTTAAAATTAGTTATCATAGTTTTAATTACTAAAGAAAATTGATCACTCAAAATTAGTTACCTAAATTTTTAACTATCAGAATGACTTAATTTTTAAATTGGTTTCTAATTAATTAATGATTATAATTTTTTATCTATAAAAATAATTAACGAATAATTTTTTAAAAAAATTAATTATTATAATGACTAACTTCCACGACAATTGTATAGATTTGCTAAACTTGATGTGAATTAAAAAGATTAGGGTTTAGTTTGTTAAAAGTAAATGAATTTGTTAAAATGTAAACTACCAAACCCGCACACCAAACAGCACTTGGTATTCCCTATGCAACGTGTAGATGGTGTCTCCAATTGTTTTCCATGATTGAGCACCGTTGGTGAAGTGCAAAAATTAAGGAAGAATGATTTATACTATGTTAAAAAAAAAAGCAAAAAAAAAAAAAAAAGTGAATGATAGTATGAAATGATTAGGCCATGCCCCTCTGCTGCTATTATGTGTGTGCCATTTTTGTCCTCATTCTGTCTTTCTTCTCACTCTGCGTCTGTCACACACAGCCAACAACCCATGCCTCACAGTAACAAAAGTTGCAGTGACAACACACTGCTCCCTTTTCCCAACCCCACTTCAGATATCGATTCTTTTCTAAACTCAGAATGGTTTTAACCCGTGACTCCGTTATCATGGGTTTAAATTGGATCGGATTCAGAATTTTTATTTTTTATTCTGCTAAATTCACAATTTATATTTTTAAATACTTTAACTTTTATAATATCTACACCAAAAGAAGTGTCTGCAAAACATGTTCATATGTAGTTTCTGTATATGTCAAGACAAAAAACGATGAAGTTGTTGAAACATTCGAGAAGTTTGAAAGAACAAATTTTATTCAAATAGCAGCTTTTGATACCACGTTCGTGAAGAATGCAGTGTTATTTTCTTCCCACGCGCTCTGAACTGTGTTGAAGAATAATAAACTACTACAACTGCAGAATCCCTGAAGCAGAATGAACTGAACCGAATCATGGTGGTTAAGTTTCTGAAAGTGATTGTTCGAGTCAAGCCTTCGAAAGAGGTGAATGTTGCTGTGGTATTAGCGCCAGCGTGAACAAAACCACTGTTATCTCATTTTGCTTACAAAAATTTCTTTTCAGAAACTTTCTTTTACGCTAAAATATTGCTGTTTTATTTTTTAGTTTTTGTTTCTTTTAAAAAAAAAATCACTTTTATTGAGTAAAGGATAAAAGATTGTCAAATTTGTTAAAAAAAATTGTCTAACATATCATTTCCTTTTGCTTATATCTACCGCGGTTAGGTTTTTTCTCCTCATCAACATTAAAAAAAAAATTAAGATATTATTTCTTAAAACACTGAATATGTGCATTTTCTCTTATATATATATATATATATATATAT
>Ga0214544_1004137_pt1 | contig 29338 bp, 12 predicted proteins | sample CNSS3metaG_FD_160074 | JGI IMG/M metagenome (GOLD analysis project Ga0214544, IMG submission 160074) | Root nodule microbial communities from cowpea collected in UCLA plant growth center, Los Angeles, California, USA - CNSS3 | ecosystem: Host-associated > Plants > Roots > Nodule | place: USA...
TATATATGGATATTTTTGTGAATTAATGTTTAGCGGATATGGGTATCCACGGGTACGGATACTATGATACCCGTACCCGTCCCGTTAACATGCTAGTATCAAAAATACCCGTACCCACAGGTAGCGGGTATCCATTTTTAATATCTGTTCCCTACCCATTGCGGGTTTTATCCGCGAATATCCGTGGGTACGGATATTTTTGACATCCCTAGTGGTAAGAGAACATTAGTTTTTTTGCTATAACAAAACTTATAAAAGTATATGATTATAGAATTATAGAATTATAAACTTATAAAAGTGTAGAATTGTAAAATTATAGAATTATAGAATTGTAAAATTATAGAATTATAAATTTGTAGAATTATAAAACTATGAAATAATGATATAATTATACATGAAATTTTAAACATTATAAAATTAAATATTAAAAAATTTAAAAAATATAAGATTATAAGATTATAAAGACTTAATTAAGTTTTGAATTTATGATAAATTTAAGAATTTCCACTGGAATCTCTAATAATTTTATAATGCTTTAAGTTTTATTTTTATTATCTTTTAATTTTATAATTTTACAACTTTATTATTTTATAATTTTTATTTTATTTTTTTAACTTTATAATTTGTTTATTTTTTTAACTTTATAATTTTTTATATTTTTATATTTTAATTTGAATTTTATAATTTTATAATTTTAATTAAGTTTAGAAATAATTTTCATTAAAAACAAAAAAATCTTTGAGGTCATCATCATGATCTTTATATAATAAAATATTATGTGACGTTGTATTTATAGAAAATAATAATGTAATAAATCACATAGTTAACACACAAAATTTACTCACATCAACTTAATCGAAAATTTTTAAAATTTTGAATAGTCACTAATTAAAAAAAATATTAAGGACTCATTTGAATTTGTTAAACAGTTAAAAACTTAATTAAGTCAAAAAATTTATTTCATCGTGACAAAATATAAAGTTAAAATTTTGAATAGTCAATAATTAAAAAAAAATGTTAGAGACTCATTTGAATTTTCTAAACAGTTAAAAACTTAATTAAGTCAAAAAATTTATTTCATCGTGACAAAATATAAAGTTAGTAACATTGATGATTTTTTATCTAAATGATTAATGTTCATCATTTCATTTATAGTATTAATGAGCAATTATTAACTGTTATTAAATGCTAATAATTAACTCACGGTTACATAAAATTAATAAATTATATAATTAGAAAATTGTAATTCTAAAATAGTAAAATTATAAAATTATATACAAAATTTGAACATCGTAAAATTACAATGTTCCAAAATTAAGGAATTACAAAAAAGTATAAGATTATAAAAGTTTAATTGAGTTTTGAGTTTACCATAAATTTGACAATTTTCAAAGAAATCTACAATAATTTTATATTTTTTATTTTATAGTTTTTCAATTTATAATTTTGTAATTTTATAATGTTTTAATTTTTAATATTATGTAATTTTACAATTTTATTATTTTTATGCTTTTTAAATTTTTAATAATTTAATTAAATTTAAAAATATTTTTTTGTTAAATTCATCATATCTTTAAGATCTTTAAGGAAGATCTCATCGTCATTTTAATCTTTTCTAACCAAATATTATATGGTAATACGAAAATAAAATGATAATGTAAGATAATTGTTACGACACATAATTCATCCAGAATTTTAATTATTAATATTTAATTAAAAAGTTTTAAAATTTTGGAAACTTAATAATTCACAAAAATTTATTAATAATTTAATTGAAAGTTTTCAAAAACTTAAAATTTACTAAATAAAAAAACCTATGTCATCATGACATAAGGTAAAATGATTGACATCAATGATTATTGATCTATATGGTTAATGTTTGTTCATCATTTCATTTATAGTATTAATGAGCAATTATTAATTGTTATTAAATGCTAATAATTAACTCACGCTTATTTCAAATCTTAATCTCTGAAATTTTCCTCCAATAGATTAAATCATGCGCTACCCTGATGATACTTGTTCTCACGAAATCCATAAAAAATTGACATAATTTTTTTTTTACAAAAAAGTTCTAAACTAAAATATCTAACTCAATACCTAGCATATATGATAATATATCTTCTCTCTGTCATATGAACTCTCTATAACGCAACACAAAATATAAAAGAACATGTATAATTTTATTCAACCCACTGACTAAGACCAAGTAAATACACAAGAACTAATCACATCTTAGTGCAATCTGTTTGCTTAAAGGACACTGTGTTCTTTCGCAGATCATAGCCAACCCAAAGGTTTTGCTGAGCCAAGTTTCCAAAGATAGCACCGCTTCGAGTTCCCTGAAAAGCCAAGCATACGATGCAGCAACACACTAGCCCCTCTGAAGTGTGCTGTGATCACTGGCAAATCTAGTTCATCCAATGTCCCTCTGTAGCACAGTCCCAACACATGATTTGGATCCTCAACAGCCTTCACTTTAACTTCACGTGCCACTGCTGATTCCAACCATGTGTAAACATCTTCTGGCAAAACAGTGAGTGTTGTTCCTGAGTCAATTATGATGTTTCCCTCTCCTCCAAATCTAGACAAAGAGCTTCCAAATCCAAACTCTTTTCTGTTGCTTCCCACACTGAACCCTTCTAGGGTTAGGTAGTAAAATACATGTTTAGGTATAGAGACCAATGGGGTTGAGACTGTTCCATGCCCTTCAACCATAGCAGCATCTCCAAAACTGAGTTTGCTTGTTGCATTGGAATGCAGAGTTTGAGGGACCAAACAATAAGAAAACTTCCAACCTATTGAAGAACCCAGTTGATTTATGAGAGACACAGGTCCACGTCCAAGGCCAACTATGCCAGAATTTGCGCCTTTGAAGTTCATGCTGTTGTTATGGCCACACCCTATTGCGGTTCTTGGAAGTGGGATTGGAGAGCCATTGGTGGAGCCTAAAGTGAGGGTCTCCACACTCAAATCTCCATGTGAGAATGTTCCATCCAGATAGCTGATATCATATTTGCAGTGTTTGGTGATGGTGGAAGAGGAGCAAGAGGTGCCAAACACAGAATGGCATGTGGGAGAATTGCAAGGGATGGTTTTGTATGTTGTGGATTTTGAAGGATTGAACAATGGTGTTGCTTGTCTGTAACATTTTTTGCATGGTTTGCATTGCATCCAAATGATGTCACTGCCTGTGTCAAGAATTCCATACACCTTAACAAGTGGGGTTCCAACTGCATACCTCATAAGGTATTCACCAAAATCTGGTATCACGGTGGTTCTTACTGTGTTTGGAAACGCCATGGATTTGCTTAAATGGTTGCCACGGTTTATGGAACGAAGCAGAGCGTTGGAAACCCTTTGGAATTTTGTTTCTGAGGAACTATAGAAGGGTAATTGTGGTGAATCGCGGTGGATTATCTCTACACTGAATCCACCATTTAGGGCTTCTGAGTAAGAGAGGTTGTAGAGACAGAGTAGAAGAAGAAGAAGAAGAGAAGAAAAGCATGGCATTTTCGTCATGTGTATGAAGACAGGAACTGTAAGCTGTTCCTTGTTGCTTTTTATAAGGTTTTGGAGTTCATGTGAGTCATAGATTTGGTGGAAGAAAATGGTGTGCGATGTTTAGGGTTTGAGATTTTGTCTTTTGTCGTCAATCAGTTACGTATTAAATCAAATATTAACCTTATTATCGCTTATATAAGTTAACTAAAATGAAAACATGAAGAAATTCTTACCGGTGGCAAAGCCGACTCGGTCCGTCACAAACGAGTTGGATTGGACTGGTTTGTAAAAAACAAAAAAAAGGGTCAATAATTATAACTGGTATCGTCCATCTTTTTCTTCTTTTTCTTTAACTTTCTAATTTGTTTTCAAATTTTTAAAATTTTTACTTTTAAAATTTGTTTATATATATATATATATATTAAAAACATATATAATCAAATAAAATATTTTTAAAATTTTTAGTGGATTAGTTAATGTTTTTAATTAAAATAATTATTATATTTACATATTTAATTACTCAATTATAACTAATAATTAAAATTTAATTTGTAGGTATTAATGATTTAAATTATAATATTATTATATATTTATACATTTAAAAAAATAATATAAATGAATCTTTTAATTATTTTTATTTTATTTTTTAAAAACGAGCTAACGGGTCAGGATGGATTGACTTGTATTTTATCCTGTCAAATTGACTACTGCACAGGACGAACCTGAATGGACTGATAAGTTGAAATATTCAACCCAACTCATCCCATTTAACACAGATTTCCTTTCAAAATGTATTAAGAGTTGTAAGAGCAATAAACTTCTATCAAATTACATAATTTATATATTAATTCAATACATTTATTAAGTGATTTATGGCTAATTTTAATTTATACTTTCATTCAAAATTTATTATTTACCTTCTTTATATATATATATATATAATCCAACCCTAGTTTTTAATTGTCAAATGATAAAATATAAAAAATAAAAGTATATTTTGTAGTGATTTTTCAATTATTGTATTTACTTTTTAACAAAAATACTATTACAAACCATTTTTGATATATATAATTTTGACAACCTTTTTAACCAACAAAAATGTTATTTGTGATAATTTTTAACGGTTAAAATTTGTTGTTTTAACCTTCACCGGTATAGATTATTTTTAGTATAATCAAGACTCATTTCCAAAATTATGTGATAATCTATTTTTGTGAGCTCTATCATTAATATGATTAACCATCTCAATTTTTTCTTAAATATTTTAAAATAATATTCATACTTACTTTCAATTATACCTCTTCTATTTAAATATATATATATATATATATAAGAAAATAAATATTAATATTCAGTCTACATGTACATTGAGTTTGACCATTTGGACAAAGTTATGTTAATATTCTGAAAAAAAATTTAAAAATTAAATATTAAAAATATATGTTAACATATATATGTATATAAATATATTTTAATAAATATTAAAAATAATATTAATATTAATATTCTGAAAAATATTTCCCAAGAAAAACCTTTCAGAATATATAAAGAAAAAAAATCTAGAACACGTTCCGAAATTCATTTTTTTAATCCAGAAATACTTTCTAAAACATTCATTTTAGAAGAAAAAAAATTATATTCCACAAAAATTGTTCCAGGTTTCGGAAGATATTTCAGGAAAAACCTTTCAAAATACAAAAAAGAATTCAAAATAAATGTTTCTAAAAGATATTTCTGAATTCAAAATACATTTCAAAATACGCGTTTTGGATTTTTTTTTTCTTTTGACGGGGAAGAGGAGACTCGAATTGCAGATAAAAGCGATGGAGTGAGGTGCATGTCAGTCCACAGTGCTGAGAAAGGGTGAAAAAGTTTAGGATTTTTAATATATTTGTAATGAAGAGTAAATTGAGAATATTATAATTTATGGGGTGCAGGAGGAAAAATGAGAGGTGCAAGGAGAAGCAGTTCTTCAACCTTTTCCAAAGCATTTTTTTTTTTTTGGTTTCCTCAGACGGTTTGATTGAAAATAAATGGCCTATGGCGCATGGGTTTAGAAAACGTTAAAGAAGCCCATTCATGTCTTCATAATCATGTCAACGCTTTCTTATTATGGTATCCTCTTAAGTATGGAAGCCAAGGTTATACAGAAATCATGGTACTCAATCTTTTAATGTATTTGGATGAGATAATGAGAAGAAATATTCATTTATTTAGTGAATTTCAATTTTTGAAAATAAAATAAATTGTTTAGATGACAAAATTAAAAGAAAATTAAAATTTGAAAATGTTAAGAAAATCTTTTAAATAATTAAAACAATATAATTTAAAATTAATTTAAAAGAAATAAATTAAAATTTCACAATTAGTTATTTCTTTTCAATATATATTATACATACACGTATGTATATTAAAAAAATTAAATTGTTAAATATTATTTGAATGTTTAAATTTAACTAATATTTTTAAATTTTAACCATAAAATACATATTCTAAAGGTAAAATTTTATCTTAAAAAAGAAACTCAATTACTTCATCCAAATAAAAAAAATAAAATACAAGATATTTTAATTATTCTATTCAAACAAAATATTTAGAAAATAAAAAAAAATGTAATTATAAATAATTCAAATATAATGCATTTGAAATCTTTCATCCAGAAAGTTAATCTTTTGTATGATTTGACCCGTATCCTCTCAGTAATTAAACTTTGGACAAAATTCAAGCTTGTAAAGATGCAGTTTAACCCTCAAAACAATACTGTAAGAAACATACACAATTTCATAAACAACCACAAGCTGATATTAAGACTCTATCTCAATATGATATGGGGCAAATGTAAAGAGAAAAATAGCAAGAACTTTAAGCTTGGTCCAAACCATTCTGGCCAAGACTTGACTTTTTGGCGTGAGTGGCATTACTTTAAGGTACACAAATATGACTTAGTCTTTGTCATGAGTGACCTTATTACTGCATAATTTGACATAGTCATTTTTAACATAAGTCAGCACTCACTTACCAAGCTGAGTAAGTTCATATGCTGAGATACATACTCTCATGGTTTTGACAGATGAAACATAGATATTATTCATAACGTGGAAGTGCGAAACGGGTCTCCAAGATTCTGAGATTTAGGCTTCCTCGATTTCCTTGATTATGATCCATACAACTGACAATAACAGAGAACTTTTTGAATAACCAGTAAATGCATATATAATCAAATAAGGAAAGCATAGCAATAACTAAGGAAATAATAAAGGAAGGAATTACCCTCCGATTTATGGGGAATCGTTTTCTTCATTGAGAGGCTTCAAGCACCTCATCTCCGGCACCAACTACCTCATTGTCACAAGCATTCTCTGAAGTGTCTATGCAATGACTGGTTTTAAATGGCTCCTCTGGCAGATGCTCAAGCCCTTGTCTAGAAAATTGTTGATTACCTTTCAAGTCCTCGTTTTGCAAGCATTCTATTGGAAAGTTCTCCAGGTTAGCTTTTTTGCTTTCAAATTGTATCTTAGCAGAAATAGGTGACTCCAGTTTTTCCGAATAATTCTCAGTTAACTCCAAAGGCCTGTGAAAGAGCAAATGCGCCACAGTTCGATCAATGGGATTTGTCTTCGTTTCAACATCAGTAGTCCTCGCATATCTGTGAAACGATTCATACAGGGAAAAGATGTTAGAGTCTCAAAAGGTAAATCATGATATTCAATAACCAAAAGCCGCTATTGATTTGCGGCGACAGTAAGGTCATCTTTAATACGGTTAACCGTAATTAAAAGTCACAAATATGTAATTAATTGTAATTAATTATAAGTCGATACATCTCTAATCTGTTCGATCAAAAGCAGCAATTTATTTAGTCTAGTTCTTGCTTCGACGCAAATGCTACCCAAGTTTCTCACTCTCTAATTGAGATATGAATCAAATCAACCCCACATTTCTTGCACGAGAGCATCAGGACAAAATGCTCCTTGCTTAGTCCAGTCGTCTTTCTCAAGTGTGATTATTTCTAGGATTGTTGGTTGATCCCATTTCCATCAAATTTTGGAGAAGATTTGTGCCTGTTTGCACCATCAAACCCATGCCAAAGCATGCAAGCTTGACTCTGAACTGCACCAAATTTCTCTAGATTATTGTATTGTTTCTGAATTCTTGCTCCTCATAAAGGCACTCGTTCCCATCAGGATCGCCCGGATGAAGGGCTCCCTCAGATTATGATCCAAATTATCTTGATCATTGATCCCATGCCAAATGAGGATGCCAAAGTCTTCATTGTCATCCAAGAAATGCATATTCGGAAGTATCAGCGCAAGACAAACTGATTTGGCCTCTATCTACCGCACTCAGACTCAGTCCAGCTACAGGCGATGCTCATACTACACCTTCAATACCCTTCGTGAGATAAATTGTGGGTATGGTGGACGATTTGGTCAAGGTTGAGAGTGTGGTGATCGTTATTCTACCCATTATCATCTGTTCAAAATTTGGTCGACAATGGTTCTCTGTTATCATCGTTTGGACCAGCAATTTCAACCATTATACACCCTGGTCAAGATGCTTACCCAGCATGACCTTAAGCACCTCTTATGCACGCTGGTCAAGATCACTATGGCCCAACTGCAGATTTAACACTAATAGCCATCTATATCCATCTTAACATTCTTATTTTTGTTACTCCCATTTTTTTTCTCACATTGTCTCTCTAAAGCTCATCACACTACCATAGACAATAGTTGGACTTGTAGTTATACGATAAAACTTCTCTTTAAGCTTGATACCTTTATCAATTTTAACCACTCAACTTGTATCATTTGTGTAACATCTTCACTAATTTTTCCATCATTTTATAATATTAATCCCAAATACTAAAACTTAGATACCTATGGTTTACATCTTCTCCAATCTCCCAAATCATTTTACTTGTTTCTCACTAAAATTACAATGCATATACTCTTATCTAGATTCCTATATCAAAATTTTATCATCTAGAAAAAACACATACATTTAGGATGAACAATATGTATCATCTGTATGATACATTTGAATAATTTTTCATTGTTTCTAGATGCTACAAATATAATACACGTTATTATGATTTATGATTCAAAAATTTGCTCATTGATTCACATTCAAATCTCAATTTTATAATCTTGCTTATAACAATTTTATAAACTAGTCATCATGAAATTAAAGTAGCTATGCATCTAAGTGTTTTCCAAACCTGTTTTTGCTACTGCTTTCTGCTCTGGCAACAGCTAAAATTTCTTCTCTGCTACTGTTGTTTGTACTGCTTGTATCACTTGCACAATTCCTTAGCATTGCACTTTGGGCCAACCGGAACAAGCTATCTCTAATGCAGAGTCTTATATTGACATCTAACTGTAAAAAATGTTGGCCTTAGGATTGTAGATATGTCTGTCTTTGTATAAAAGGAAAAAATTATACAACACAGCTTAAACCACTATAAAACGCAATTTCACCTTTGATATCACATCCTGAAGCATGTACAGAATTGTGTCTTCAACAAAATGATCATCAATTGCCGAAGATATTGTACTAGAATCATCTTGCTCAGTTGGTAGATCTAGAGTTGGAAGAGTTCTTAAATCTTCAATCTCAGGATCAGTTCCATCACAATGCTGATTATGCATTTCTACGGCACATCTTTTATTAATTGATTTATTAGTGTTAAGAACTTGATGGCCAAATTCTTTCTGTTGTTTCTGAATAGCGAGCATTGCCTGCATTTGCTGCCGCCTCCTTAATTTTTCAATTTTTTCCTGGGGAGTCATAGTGAGAGGCTTCACTAAGCCCACGGACTTGTTCAAAGGATTCATTACACCAAGAGATGCTTCATACCCAGAAAGGGCAGGCTGTTGCATAAGAACTCCTGACTGAGCCGGTGGTTGCACTGAAATAGAAGAATATGTATTTGTAAGGCTCCCATATGCAGGGGGTGATATATATGTATTTGTGATGTCCAGGTATATTGTCTCAGGTCCTTGAAGCTGGTTCTGTTGCCCGAGAATAGATGCGGGGGAAGACTGCATGACTGAAGACCCCAGCTGATTCTGAAATTTTCCAGATGTGGTCGGTGAGGGAGACCAGCTACCATAAAACTCCTGCAATGCTTTTCCATCTTTTTTACCTTGTGCTTTTTTCCGAGCTTTCAACTGATTCTTTTGCCCAAAATCCTGAATAACAAGAATGAAAAGATCAATCGGTTGGTTGACTTTTGAGAAGGAAAAAGGCCACTTCCAGAGGCAGCACATAGTTATGCTAAGAATGGGTAACAAACCTTTCAAAATTTTGATATACATTCACATAGATAGAAAGACAAAACAGCAGTCTAGTTCTATAAAAAGAGCACAGAAAATAAATAATTCAAACCAGGAAACACATCCTCCATATAAAAATAATTTGTTCCAAAAAAATGTCAATGAATTTATGCCAAATTTGCAAGTAATTTAACAATGAAGGAAAATTAACATCATACACATAAATCTCTGACCTCATAGAGCACAAAATAGATTGGATAAAAAGCCTTATGCTACCCATACACCTCTAAAATGTTTTGGCTGAGAGCTTGAAACTAAAAATTGGAGGTAGTACAGTTCAAGTTATCACTAAAAATATTACATTTGTAAAATTCCTTGTTTGGATAATTAAATTTAGCAAAAGGATGTTGCATTGCCTGAAAAGCTATAAAGTTGATGAAGGAGAGGTTACTAATGGCTAATCTATCTAGATAAGCTAGTGGCAACATTTCTCTTGTCCAACGTGTATAATTTGGGATTTAAGGATTATTAAAAAAATTTAGAATTTTGGGTTAAAGGTTTGGGTCTTGCTTGAGATAAGTAATTATAGCTTTCTCTTAAATTAGGATTAAGACAAGGATTACTTGAGGCTTAAGTTTAGGTTGCCTCACTTCCTAAACTTTAAAGATTTAGGGTCTCTGTCTACCCCATAAAAGACGTGTTATTTATCGCATGGACATCAGCTTAATAATGATATCAAAATATATTTTTCATTATTAAGATTTCTTTTGGCTCTTTGTTTCCGTTTTACATCACTAGTCATTCTCCAATATGATTTGACATACCTGTTGCTCCTTTTCAGCAGGAGTAATTCTATCTCTAGAATATCCTATATTGAATGTGTTTCCGGGAGCATTTTGAACGTCATGAGATGAAGAATCGCCAATCCTCTTAAATGAAGGGGAAAATGATTGACCATTCTGTTGAACATATTCTGTTTTAACTTCCAAAGGCTCGGAGCTGTTCCTTAAAGCACTTGCTTGGTTCGGTGCTTCCAAGTGTATGGGTACTGAACAGTTACTCGTGTCTTTGGAAGACCACAACTCAGCAGAATTCTCAAGACTTACAGGGCCAAATATAGGGTCATCATTGCTGCAAAATCATCACTTGCGAGAATATTCAGTCAGACGTATACTATTGCAAACAACAAAAGCTCAAAAAACTGAGTACTAAACAGACGCAAAAACAGATGTGATGAAGTTCAATAATATATAGTGCTAAAGTGGAATCTTAGCACTTACGTTAATGTTATTCATCATGAGTACAATATAATTAATCCCAGGAATTGTAGAATACCTATGGACAACGTTAAAAGTTGACAGCATAAGGTCTAAGTTGTAAGTTTTAATAAGTGAAGAACAAGAGATTTTCATAAATTTGACATCATAATATCATCACTTTGTGAATTTTAGAAACGTTAACAACACAAGCTCTCTAATAAACCCTAACACTCTTTATCGTTGGATAAATTTCATCTAGGACTTACTAATCTGTGGGTCCCAGTGCCTATTTAGTGCAGCTTAATCCCAATTTACTATTGCTAGAATTCCTCCTTTCATTTTGAATGTTACCTATTAACAGTTATTGCTGTTACAATTATGCATACACATGGCTTCATCTAAATTTGACAGAAACAAGTTTAAGGGCACTTATACTCCGACTGATCATTGAGAAAGTTGTCGTGTACCTTAATTTGCAAAAACAAGTTTTCAAAAAGAGTAAAGTGAAATTTTATCCGCTATAATTACTGATCAAGTTCAGAAAAAATCTAACTAAAATCATATTAACAATTACCTCAAAATATATGTACCACATAAGAATAGTACAGGTAATATACTTTACCTGAAAATTCGATCTAGGTCATCAAAGCTTCCTATGTTATCCCAAGCAAAGTTGGCAAATTCACCTTGCTTTTCTACGTCCTTTTCTAACTGCGTAGTCTCTTCTGTCACACCTATAAATAAATATAATTAGAAATGATAAACTATAACAAAATACTTTACTGTTTTTCATTTAATGATGGTGGGACATGAAGAGATACAACTGCACACAAACAAATACACTGATAGATATGCTATCTAGTCTACTCGTAATTCCAATAATAAGTAATTTTACCACCTCTTTGCTGAAACAAATTCGCTAATTTCACCTAAATTTTTCGATACTTCAGCACCCCAGGAACCCTGATCAGTTTTAGCTGCACTGGATAAAGACAAGTCAGGCCATGAGTTTGTGCCAGATTCTGAGGCAGATTGACCCTCAACAATATCAAATTTGGAACTGCTTCCCAACTTTTCTTGATAAAAGTCAGTTTTAGTCTCGGTCCTCCTCTTCTGCTCAATCAGTTTACTGGGAGAAGCTTCCTGATTCCATTTTTTCTCATCATGAAGATCTTCACTTGCCTCTTCATAAGGCACTATATGATCATCACTCTCGCTCGCCTCACCCCATACTATGTTAGCAAGCTGAAAACAATCCATTTTAGAATAAAATATACAATAAATATCAATGAGGAAACTCAACAAGAAAAATAAAATACTTCAGATACTGGCAGCTGAGAAATTCATGGACAAAATAAAGTAAATACTGTGCAAACACTATAAGAGTGCTTTCTGTCATTTCACATTTTGCGGGTGTTATTGCCATTGCGCCATGGCAGTTTATGGAATCCATGATTGACATGGACCGTCTTTTTATCCTTTAAATTTCTTTTCAAAGAATTTTCAATAGGTTTTCAAAACCTTCACCAATCTTCTGTGTTTTCTTCTCCCACTATCTCTGTTGGGACAATTACCACTCATATTCTCACCTGCACCACCCAACAGTGATTCTAACTCTGGCAAAACCTCTTCTTTAGTTTTTCTATCTGTTTTGTTTTTTTCTCAAATCTTCTTCATTTGCCCTTCTGTTGTCTTCACAATCTCTTCTTTATCTCTTCTATATATTTATTGTTATTACCTCTCTATTTTTTTATTTCAGTTTTAGCCGCCATCTTTTTCCGGTTTTCCTTTCACTTCCTACTCTATCTTTTATTCTCCTTTTTTTCTGTTTTTATCGTTATTACCTCCCCTTCCCTCCCTTGTGAACCAAACAAGAACAATGTAATTTCTAGTCCCCTCCTCTTCTTTTAACCAAACAAAAATGTCTAATCAAAATCCCTCGCCTCCCTTCTCCTTCTCATCCCTCCTCTCCATTAACATCCTTCCCCTCCTTTGAACCAAACGGTAAATTAAGGTCCAGAACAATTATGATAGGATCTCTCAGAATTCAACCAGAATGCAACCACAAGTTCCTTCCGCACTCCACTCAACTTTTTTCCAAAACACTGCTTATTAGATCGAGTCCACAGTCCACTCCTCATCCCTTCACCAAATTTCAGACCATCAACCAATTTCCACCGCATGGCATAAACTATCACAATCCACAATCCACTTCTCCTAAATTCCGTATTGAAATACTTTGATATCAAGCCTAAAACCAAAGCAAGGACAAACGAAGCACTAACACTAACACAGTCTTTCAAAACCTAGTAACCAAATCCATATTTAAGAAGCCTACACTTCTAAAATAGGATTAAACAAATCAAGAAGGCAACAAAGTCTTTCCTCCTTCCTTGTTGCTCACATTTGAACCTCGAACACAAAAGCACAACTAATTACACCAACCGTTGGTCAAAGTTCCCAACAATATTCAATTTCCAAGAAATATTGTACTTTATTGCAAGCATTTCACCCCAAAAAGGGTAAAGAAAAGGCAATAAGAAAATACAACATCCTCACCTTAATCACAATTTCTTATAATCGTTCCGAACTCAAATCTCAAACCACCAAAATACACCTCAATTTATTTTAAACAAAAAAAAAAAAAAACTTATACACAACACTTATTAAAATTATTAACAACAAGCATCTAACAAACTAGGATCTAATAATAGTAATGATAACAAAAAGTTGAAGAAAAGAATTTGAAAACAAGACTAACCTCTTCGTCGTTCCAATCAAACATTTCTTACATGCGAGATACAGAAATTGTACAAGCGAAACACGTAATCGAACGCCACAGAATGAATTACTCTACTCATCGCCGAGAAAAAACAAACTCAGAAGACTTTCACACAGAGAGAAGCAGCAGAACAACAACAATAACAACAAGGACACGACCATGAAAAAACGAAACGAAACGACGTCGTTGCGGAGGATTCAAATCGTGCTTCACATGACGCGCGGCGCAAAGATAGGCTGAAAGAGAGAAATTAGAGAGAACAGTTTCAAGACTTCAGAGAAAGTGTGTTTTGAGTGAAACGGCGACGGAGCGAGTGAGAGAGAGAGCGCGCGTGAGGTGAGGCGCGACTTGACACGTGTGAGCGTGCGTATCTAAAGTAGTGGCTCTGAGCGAGTCTATCAAATGCCGAATCCTTACTGGTTGTTTACTTTTGTGTTTCCGTTCGAATGTGGGACCCAGTGGGCCGTAGTGGGCCGCAGTGGGCCCCAGTGAAGGCCTATATAGTGGCTTAGATAGCATCAGAGGTTGCTTTCGTGGGGCCCACAGGTTCGTGTTTATCAACTAGCTCTTGGTCTGATTCTATGGTCAAAACAAAACTTACAAAATTCAATATGGAATTAGGATTTTTTTACTTAGCACCTTTGAGAAAAGAAGATTTTTTTTGGTTGAGTTGAAAAAGAAGAAAAAGATAAATCTAATATAAAGTAGAAAAAATAAAATAAAATTATTTGACGTATTATTTAATTATGCAATTTAATTGATCTGATAAAATGTAAAAAAGTAGATTGATAAAAACATATGTAAAATAGTACATTGAATTGTATTGTTTTTCTAAATCCTTTTTTTCTCTTTTTACTAAGCTAACAAAATTCACTCACTCTTTTCCCTTTTTGAGTATCAAACAAAAGGAAGTTATTTTATAAAAAAAAAAAATTGCTCATAAAAGAAGTTGAACGGGGTGTATGGGTTATTGTTAGTAAAAATAGATTTAAAAATCATTTTTTGGATTTCAAATTTTATCATTATCTTTTCAAATTTTATATAAACTTCATTTGTAGAAATCTAGTTTGGTTCACACTTAAATAAAATCAATTATTTGAAGGAAAAAAAAATCGGATAAACTTGACTGTGATCATAAAGGATGTTGAAGCAAAGTTAAAATAAAACGGGTCTCGTGAATATACATCTACTTTATGTATATCTTTTTTACTTTTATATTTTTTTCAATGAAGGATGTATTGTTATTTAGTGTATTTTTTGTGTGAACCAGTTTATTTAGATTTAAGAAAATAAAGTTTAAATAGATGAAGAACAAAAACGAGATATTAATAAATTTTAAAATGTCATTTTAGTATTTTAGTATGAATTCTAAATTGTTGTATATTCTCTTTAAAATTATGGACTGATTATTTATTATTTTTCATGATTAGACTCCACAGTTTATAATGTAATTGTATATAGATCAAGATAGAAGAATTAGAACTTTGATTTGAATAAGTTCGAATTCTTCTAAAGTTGATTTTTTTTAAAGTTCTTACTTTATTTGCATGAATAAGAATAGGATGTTTTTAAATTGTTCAATTAAGCAAATTGTGATGTTTTGATTTATAGGTTTTATTTCTATAAAGTCGATTGTCTCTCAATAATTATTGGTTTTTTTAAATTTACGTTTTTTTAGAAGTTTTATGCTTTGTTATCTTTTTAGTCTTTTCAGTTTTTTAAAGAATACCTGCATGACTCACTCTAATGTTCAAGTTTGTTTTCAATTAGGTTGTAATAGATGTTATTTTTAAAAGCCATAAATACCTTATCTAGACTATCTATTTAATTCGTGATGAAATTTTATCTAGACTATCAATTAGGTCTAATTGAGGTTCAATCACTTCGTAATCGGCATTACTTTAGCTATTTAGGTTTAGATCTCAGTTCTCTACATAGTATTTTCTTCTTCTTCTTTTTTTTCTAATTGAAATGTATAATTACAATATCTTTTTTTAAGGGGAACTTTATCGTCAAATGAGGGGTGAAAATATTGTTTCAAGACCGTTCAAGCAAGGCCGACCCAATTGAAAATTGTACAATATGTTGTGGTACCTCGAATAAGGATTCTACAGGGGATTATACAGACTCTATTAAGTGTTCTAACTCGCATAAAATAAGATACTTAGATGGTGTAAGTTCATGAAGGTTTCTATAATGAAAATTGGTTTGAAAGACAACCTTTCTAGCATGTCATAGTGAACTAACCATGTTATATGGAATGGACTTAGATCCATTTTAAGGTTAGGTAGGACCTAGGTAAAACGTACCTAACTCTATCTGGATTCATAACAGGTGCATAATCACAGAGTTCTATTAACACAAAAAAAATTCTCTAGAGGCAGAGCTGATAATTTATTTAAATATTTGTGTTTATAATATATGATTTGATTTTGAATGTTTGATATATAAATTCTTTTTAAATAATTATGAATTATTTACTTTTAAATATATTAAATATATCAGCTTATCCTGTAAGTGTGTTTCTTTTTGCCAAAACAAAAGTCGGAGATAATGCAAGTGAGAGACATCATTCGTAATAGAGTGCAAACCTTTATAAACTACTTTTATTTTCTATTTTTATTTTTTAATTACATAATTCTTCTTTACTTGATAAAGGTTTTTGTTTTATTTAAAGTTGTTATGAACATGGAATACTATAATACTTAGGTTAAACATGTACAGGGATATTGTTCAATACTAATTATGGAATACTTTAAATTAGTATGATAATTTCATTAACCTGAAGTGTTACAAATATAAATACTAAAAAACTTATATCTATATATATATATATATATAATTTAATATGGATGATAGTGTAAATAATATATAACGTTTTTTCCAGATAAAATTAATGTATTTAATTACTCCCATCTTTTTCGTTAACCCTTTATGAAATTATAGCCGTAGTTTTCATTTTTATAATAGAACATATTTCGTTTTTTTCAAGACTTTAAAATAATATTACTTTTAGTTTTCATTAAAAAAAAACATTAGTTTTGTAGATTATATATTAATAAAATACATATTTATCTTTGGTAAGAAATCAAAATGACTAAGTATTAGAAAATACAAAGAGTATACAAACATAATAAATTTTTACAAGAGTTAGAATTAACGTGAACTCAACAATAAGAAATAATATTATATTAAAAAGCAGAAAATAAAAATTCAAAACGACTCCACTGGGGATCGAACCCAGAATCTCTGGTTCCGTAGACCAGCGCCTTATCCATTGGGCCATGGAGTCTTGGTTCGATTACTAAGTCTAAAACTTTCAATATATTTTTTTATATATCTAAAGTTTACCAACTTAACAAACAAAAACGTGGTCAGAAATAGTTGCAGGGATTTAATTACTTTTCTTTTACCAAGGAAGGAATTAATTAATTTTATTTTACGAAAATTGAAAATTATAATATGTAAGGTCATTTATATCAATTCACCGGGTAAGATTGATGATTTTTTTTTCTTAAACGTTTTAAAATAATGTAAAAAGGATTTAAAATAAAAAACAATGATTAGAAATGGAGAAAGAATGTGAAAACAAAATAAAAAAATAAATTACATTGTTTAAATGTAAACAAAATAAATTGCTTAGTTGAAAAGTAAAAAATATTTTAAGTACTTGACATATCAAGAAAATTTAATAGATATTCAATTAAAATAACTTAAATTTATTAAGAATTTAAATCTTAATTAAACTTTAAAAATATAATAGTGTGAAATTTTAAAAGTATAAAAATTATGAGTGATAAAATGAATTAATTTGATCCACCTTGACCTAATTCAAAAAAAAAGTATGATTTTGATCCACTTAATAAGATTGACTCAAATAAGCCACCATTTCTTGTATGTTAATAATAGGGAAAACGCATCTATGCGTACGGGTGTTCACCATAATAAAAAATAATAAAGTTATAATTAAAAAAATATATAAATAATGATTATAATAAAAAGACAATTTATTTATTTTATAAATATTTTTTATTATAAATAGTTAGTTTAGTTCTGAAAAAATGGTAAAATTAGAAAAACAAAACAATCGTAAAAAAAAATGGTAAAATTTTAGAAAATGGTTATTTAATGGGTAAAATTAGAAAGATCATTATTTTAATTTAAAGGGTTCAATATGTTTTTTTTTTCATTAACTTTACATGAAAATTGAACACCCCATTTTAGCAGCTTAAAACTAATAAAATAGGACACTTCATCATAATATTCAAAAACATGTAATCCAAAGTATAAATATTAATACAATCTTATAAAATATAAGACTATAAAAATATAACATTTATAGACACTATCTAAAACCAATAAAACACTATTTGAAGACTAACCACTACTAGATCTCCCTGAAATCTTCTACTACTCTAGATGATGGTTCCTCCTCCTCCATAGGTATCTCTAAAAATGCATATTCATTCGCTTTCACCAAGTAGATGATCATTACAAAAGAAAAAGACAAATAACACAAGCACACAAAATGGTAAGCTATTATATATAAGAGTTATCCTATACAATTAAAGCATATTAAATATTACTAATCATAGTTGACGCTAACTCAATTATCCAAATGCATGCCATTGATATAAAATTCACTAGGGGTGTGCACTTATGATGGTTCTTAGACTCCGCATAGTTCATAGCCTCAAGGGTTTATCACCTAACCACACAAGGTAAATCCTCTTTCACACCTAGGACCAAATAAGTCTAAAGACTAAGATCTCTTATTACTCTCACCACATAACTCATTAGACTCTATTTAAGTGTGAATGATTATTAGAGTTCAGGATACCTCCTTCTAGATATCTCCTATATCAAGGCATACACTACCAATACCATCACTAAGAATTTCCCTTGAAATTCTTCAAACCTCGTCATACATGCTCACAACAACATATTCTCTTAAATTTATCATAATGAAAACCATAAGCATGCTTCACATCAATCACAAAACATACAAAAATAGCAAAGAATAAAGAATAGGAAAAATAGGGCATTTAGGTTCAACGCCATTTGCCTCGCAAAAATTGGCGTTCAACACTAGCATGTCATCGCTAGGGATGACAAAAATACTCGTGCCCGCAGATATCCACGGATAAAATCCGTGGTGGATAGTTACTACCCGCGGGTATTTATTATCCGCGAGCAACGGGTAGCGGGTATTTTAATACCCGCTTATAAACGGGTCGGGTACGGTATCATACTATCCGTACCCGCAGATTCGTTACCCGCAAAAAATTAAAATTAAAATTTAATTTATATTTTATTAAGTTAAATTTAATTAAAATTAAAATTAACAGTATATTTTATTATGTCAAATTTAATTATAATTATAATTAAAATTTAATTTTTATAATTTTATATTAAAAATTTATAAGATATATATTTTTTTAAATATTTGCAGGTATCGGGTATCCATAGGTACCCGCGAATTTTAAAAATATCCGCGAGTATTTTTTAAATGGATACCCGACGGGTAGCGAGCGAATTTTTTTTTGGCGGGTCGAGTTGCGAGTAGGCATTATCCGTGCCCGACCCGACCCGTTGCCATCCCTAGTCATCGCTCAACTTCCAAGAGCCAAAATGCTGCCACACTTGTAGTGGTCACTAGCGTTCAACGCCACTTGGGCGACACTCAACGCCAATCAACTTCCAAAATGTTGCGCTTAGCTGTGAAACTTGCCGCTCAGAGCCATATCAGATATCAACAAATGCATTTTGTGATTTTTGGGCAATCTGGACATGTTTCATGGCTCAAATCGATACTCCTCTTTTAGGTATTGGTCCAAAACAGTTTTTAAATCATAATAGTTGGTACCAATTTGATCAATGACTCAAATCTCCATTTTTTCCCAATTAGCACAAGATCAAACAAACAAACATCCACAATTGATCAATAAATTCAAATACTAAAATCATTGATACTAACAAAAATCATTACCAATCTCAATCAATCACATATATGCAAAATATCCATTGATATCAAACTCACGCACACATATTTTAACTTTAGTTTAAAAAAATTATCATATTTCGCTTTTAATATGTTAATTTAACGAATTAAATGTAGATAATAAAAATGGAACTGAAGAGTTAAAAATTCCAACTCAATCATATTATCATGGTTCATTATATCACCCTTAACCTTAATCGTATATTTCAATTTGTTTTGCACACTACCCCTACTTAAACGCAAATCAATACTTAAACATAAACATAATTTAAATTTAATTATATCTATTCCATATCTTTTATTAAAAAAACACACAAGTCCTAAGATTTTTATAACTGTTTTTAGTATATTTAACTAGATAAATAGTTTATTAAATTGAAACAAATACATTATTCGATAAAATATATATAACCGTGGAGTCTCTTGAATTAAAAAGCAAAAAAAAACATAACTCTTCAAATAAAAAAATAACAACACAGCTCCTCAAGTTATCTATATTTTATTTTTAAAATTATATTTTGGGTTAAATATGTTTTTGTCTCTCAAGTTTAACTGAATTTTGTAATTAGTCCATTTTCGAAACTTTATACCAATTTAGTCATTTATTTTTAGAAATGCGTGAATTTAGTCATTCTTATCAAATTTTGTTAAGTTTATGACATTTTAGACGTATTTTATGATAATATTTGAGTTAATATTGAAGCGAAAATATATCAAACAGGGTAAACGATTCAAATACTATCATGATATGTGCTTGAAATGTCAGATAAACTTAACAAAATTTAGTTAAAATAACTAAATTCACGTATTTTAAAAATTGAATGACTAAATTGATCAAAAATTTTAGAAATAAACTAATTTCAAATTTTACTAAAACTTGAGGATAAAAACATATTTAACTCTTATATTTTTTAAGATAAAAGAATGCGAACCTACCAACTCATTAGGATATATGTTTCCGCAAGATAATATAATATAAGTTAGGAATGTGGAAGAGGACAGTGTTCACTCGCTCTTTGTGCGTGCCTCGTGTTCATATGAAAAGTGCAGACTCTGTAAAGTATTCATAAAAATGGCAGTTTCTTAAAGAGTCAAATTCTACCTTAATAAGTTTCATTGCACCGTTTGATGGCAGTTTCTAAACTTTAAAATCTATTTCCTAATGGCAAAGTTAGTGCTCTTAATTACTTAATATTTAATGCACTTAATTAATGAATAATTATCTCATGAAAATTAACGTTGAGATTTAATGACCGTGTTAAGGCGATAACAACTAGGAATCAAACGCAATATAAATGTTAATTCATTTGGGGCTGCGAAGAAACCAAACTATAACATCACACATAATAATAGTTCAACATATCTTTGTCAATTTCAGAGTGCAGAAATTAAGAGCTCAATTTCGAGAGCTTCTATGGCTACCCTTTCTGTTCCCAATCACACATCAACACTTGAAGACGCTGAGGCTCTACATAAGGCTGTCAAAGGTATCATTCATCTTATTCAACACAAATGTTTTTCTTACATTAAAATTAAACCAGAAAAAAAAGTGCTTGTCTTCTTTGGATTTAGATGTGTCTATAGAGAATGATAGAGATACGGTTAAAATTCGAAGCGATTACAAGTCTCAAATATGAAAATATGATAAAGTTGAGTATTATATATAGGGATGACAAAATGGGTCAATTCAGTCTATTTTGACTTATCCTGTTTTTGGTATGCAAAAAACGGATCAGGTTGGACTAGCTCGCCGCTAAGAAACGGGTTGGACAATTCAATCCATCCCGCCTAAAGAGGTTGACGAGTCGGCGAACTGATCCGTCACCTTTTTTTTGTTTTTTTTTTAAATTTTTGTTTATAAATTATATATATATATAATATAATTTTTTAAAACTTTTAAATATAAAAAAAATGAATTAGCGAAACAGGATGGACAGGTTTGCCTTTGGTCCGCCAGTTAAGCAGGCTAAGCAGACCATACTACAGTATGTTGGCGGGTTAGAGATTTTAATACGGCCCGTCCTTTTTGTGACGAGCTTGCGGTCCGGCTCGTGTGACGTCTCTAATTATATATGAACAAAATGTATGAATTTATTGTATTAGTTTTGAATTGAAATTTGTCTTAATATTTTGATACCAAGAGAACTGAACTCCCAACCTATCTTAGATCTATTATCTTTAAATCAATCTTGTAGTCTCATATGTTTGTCATGGATTCCGTTTAGTCTTTACCATTAAGTTAACTTTATATTATAATATAATAATAAGTTCTTTTACCTTTTTAATAAAATTTAAAAAGTGCTGTTTTTAGTTTTTTTTTTTTTACTATTTTAAAGTACAAGAAGTTTATATTCCATCCAATTTCAACGAATTGGTATGGTACTTAATACCAATAAATTCGAATAATGTTGCAACACGATTCTTCGATTTCCCTCTGCTATAAGGTCAAAAAATACCGCACAATTGAAGATTATGGCATTGCTCTTTACCAAATTAGACTCTGTAAAAGCATTGTACATAATAGCTGTGTAGCTATAGGTTATTCATTGTATCACAAGAAGCTTCATATAGACAGTGACAGCCTCTTGGCATTGTTCTAAACAAACTTTTCTGGGTAAATTTTGTAAAACTTTTAACAAAAGTAGGTAAACTTTTCTGGAAGATTAATAATTTGAATTATTGATATTGTCACTGAAATGAAAATAAAATAAAATAAATTTGGACACTGTAAAAGGCAGAGTTCAGAGCTGTAAAAATTGTATTAATTACACTATAAATATAGAGTTGGAAACCAAACTCTATCTAACATACCAAACCCCTTTCTGAGGAAATCATAATCAACAATGGCTACCCTCATTGCCCCCATCACTTTTTCACCTGGTGCAGATGCAGAGGCTCTTAACAAAGCTTTCAAAGGTTCATAAATATATATATATGTGCATAATTTCTCTTCCCATTTTCCTTGAATTAAAAAAAAAAAAAAAGTTCTCTGATTTACCAATTTGTTATCGTTTTCTTGCCATGGTGAACATCCATCAAGGATTCTGTGATGGAAAAACATTTTTGTCTCAAACCTTCCACCATTTTTTTAAAAAAATTGATCATCAATATGGTGTAACTTTTGACAAATACAGTATTTAAAATCTATGGTTTTGAACTGTGCAGGATGGGGAACTGATGAAAAAACTGTTATTGCAATATTGGGTCACAGAAATGTTTATCAGAGGCAACAAATCAGAAAGGTTTATGAAGAAATGTACCAAGAAGACCTCATCAAACGCCTAGAGTCTGAACTAACTGGTGACTTTGAGGTAACCATTGTAAAAACATGGCTTTTTCTTTAAAAAATACTATAAAATTTGTTTTGAGTCCCTTAGTTTCTCTTACAATTGATCTTAGTGTTCATACCTATCAATTAGTGTTGAGTTGTGTTTGAATCATGGCTTTGCAATTACTGAAAAAATTGGATGATTGAAATCATGGTCTTGTTTGAATTTGAACATATTGAGATCAAACTAAAGCTGGTTTTGACTGAAAATGGAGGGATCTAAAGCAGAATTTAGTAAAACATCACATGATTTTGTGACATAAAGTCTCAAGAGTACTAATGATTTTGAATCATGGGTCTGAACAAAACAACAAAACAGAGATCAGTGTACCGTTGGATGCTGGAACCTGCAGATCGTGATGCTGTTTTGGCCAATGTGGCAATCAAGGATGGAAGCAAGGGCTATCATGTGATTGTGGAGATTGCTTGTGTGCTTTCATCTGAAGAGCTTTTGGCAGCTAGACGTGCCTATCACCACCGCTACAAACGATCTTTGGAAGAAGATGTAGCTACTTATACCTCTGGTGATCTTCGACAGGTGAATAATCTCACATCGATTAAAGATAAGATGATTGTATATGATTTCATATGATTGCATAGTATAAATAGATACAAATCTCACCTTATAAGTTGATTTTGTAAGGTTGAGTTAGGTTTATAGTCCACTTCTTAACATAGTATCATAATCTGTTTGTTCATGTCAACACTGTGGATATGATTCACTATCCCAAATTTGGACCATTTTGAAAACTTTGGTGGTCAAAAGTACATGCTTAATGAAATGTTAGGTGCATGCTAATGGTTTTGACTTTTAAGTTTGTGGTTGGTTGGTTTATGCAGCTGTTGGTTGGGTTGGTGACCTCATATAGGTATGGTGGTGATGAGATCAATGCAAGATTGGCAAAAACTGAATCTGATATTCTTCATTCATCTATCAAAGAGAAGAAGGGAAACCATGAAGAAGCCATCAGGATCCTTACCACAAGGAGCAAGACTCAACTTCTTGCAACTTTCAACCGCTACAGAGATGATCATGGCGCTTCCATAACTAAGGTACAATACAAAACACTTTTCTTTCTTGATTGCTCAATATACATCTTTGGATAAATAGTTAACATGTGTATGAACATTTATGTACTTGTCACAGAAATTGTTGGATGATGCATCCGATGATTTCAGGAAGGCATTGCACACTGCTATTAGATGCATCAATGACCACAAAAAGTACTATGAAAAGGTCAGATTCCATCTTTATACCTGCATTAAGTATACCAGTCATCATTTTAAAAGGAACCATGTTATTTTCTTGCTTGCAATTTTACATTGTTTTATGAGGTTTTTTCAAGAGGGGAGCCAAGTGTAAGTCTCTCTTGGAACACCTCCCTCGGTATCTTACTAGAGTGAGGTTTTCCCAAATAGAGAACACCAGGAGATTCGATACTAATAAGTCGTAAAACAAGTCTCTATAAGAGATTAAGACATCATTTTTAACTCAAAACCTTAAAAAATGAGTTTATGAGTCATTTTACTTATATATTAGTCATCTTACTTATTTCTATCCGATGAGACTTCTTACACCCTTTAAATTCTTAACAAGTTTTAATTGAAATCTTGTATCTTAACAATCCTAAACTTCATTAATTTTTGGCCATGATGTGTAGGTTCTGCGCAATGCAATGAAAAGGGTTGGAACTGATGAGGATGCACTCACCCGTGTGGTGGTTTCAAGAGCAGAGAAGGATCTGAGGAACATTGCAGAGCTTTATTACAAGAGAAACAGTGTTCATCTTGAGGATGCAGTGGCCAAAGAAATCTCAGGGGACTACAAGAAATTCATCCTCACTTTGTTGGGGAAGGATGTTTGAAGTGATTGCACTCGACAACAACATTGAAACATTTCTTGTATCTGCTATTGTTGTTGGTTTATTGTGCATGATTTGGTTAATTTCCCAATTCTGAGTGTGCTTTTATCAGTTATGTATCTGTTGTCTTTGTTATGTCAGTGTAAACTTCTGTGTAAGATCTCTGTTTGTGATGTTTGAGTACTATAATAAATTTTGAGAAAATTATGCTAATCTCTTTTTCAACACACTCATGCATTTTTTTTCTTCTATTTTTAAATAAATATGAAGTTTTAGTAATGATATGCACATTTTTTGTTTTGTTTAGACACAGAAACTCCTTTATTACCATTTCATATGTAAATATCGGATTTTTTAAAAACTTTTAATTCTATTTACGTGTTTTTTTTTTCAAAATTCAAAAACGAAGAATGACATAAAAATTTGTATTTTGAACTGGTGACTTTTTTTTTTCTACTTTATTAATAACTTATTAAAAATACACCAAAATCTTTTTTTATTGCTTTAATATTTGAGAAAAAAATAACTAATTTCTCTTTTAACGGTTCTCTTTGTAATTATATTTTCTATTTTTAGTATAGAGTTTTATTCTTTTTTCCTTTTCAATTAAAGAGAAAAGTATCGTAGTATTTTGTAAAAAAAGTTATATTATTACTTATTTTATGTTTTGTTTTTATAGACAATATTAAATTATTATGAGCCTCAAACCTTATCTTCTTTTCTTTTACTATTATTTACGTGTCTTTGGTTCTTGTCCTGTCCCGCTCGTGTAATACATGTTTTTTATTTTAATCGTGAGTTTTCATTTATCACATTCAAATTGATTTATAGATGTTCTTGTATGAATTTTATGTTTATTTTGAATGACATTTTAGCAAAAAATAAATCAATTGTTTTTATTACAAAAACCCATTATTTATGCTATAGAGTATCTTTGGAAACGTCGGCACCAGAAGGTCGTTTTGACTGTGCGATGACAATAAATAAGAATAAATGCTATTTTTTTTTTGTTTGTACGGGTACTTGAGTTTATACCGAATCATAGAAAAAGTGAAAACTCCTTCATTACATGGTTAGGAAGTATATTTAGTCCTTGTTTTCACATATGTTCTTTTTGTATGGTTTCTAATTTGTAAGTTTTTTCTTATAATTTTTATATTTATAGTAAAAAATAACTTATGAATGATTTAAAATTAATATTTTTATGGTTAAATCATTTTAAATGTTCTAATTTTTGTTTCAAAATTTTAAATAGATCTTTCATTTTTTATTTGATTTAATTGAGTTTTTATTTTAAAAATTTCGTTACAATCGGATCATTTCTTTTAATAATACATTAATATGATATTAATTATGTGTCACGTATAAATACATAATTGTTTTTATTTTTTTATTTTTTTTAAGACAGAAATACTCACTTGTGTTTTTGCTCCAAATCCCTGTACAAGCGATGAGAATCCTCCATTTCATTTCCATTCACAAGGGACAAAAACTAACAACTCCGAAATATTTCATCAGTTTTTTTAACTTTTGAAACCAAAAGTTGCTCATTCTTTAACGCATAAAATAATTAATTTACTCATAAAAAGTAACACCCAAATTTCAAAACCATGATATTAATTCCAAAATTACCATATACCTATAAATCATAACATCACCATCACCTTTAACCATAGTTAACAAATCCATCAACAAAATTTTCTTAACTTTATTAAATTAATCACAAACATGAACAAATCTAGTCATCTACAATGGCTACTCTTCATGTTTCATTCTTAACTTCACCTTCTCAAGATGCTGAGACTCTTCACAACTCCTTCCAAGGTATTATTCATATTTTTTTTCTCTAATTTTTTGCATGTACATTTGCTTTATTACTTTTCATGTAACTTTTAATTGTAATTGTATTTGAATTGAAATATTAAAAAAATTTAAATATAAATTTAAGTCTTATATAGAATAAAATTAAAAAGTTTAATATTATGTAAACAAAATCATATATTTATTGTTTTAAGAATTCAAGTTAGAAATGATTTATAAACTGATATCTTATTGGTATTATATCTCACTCAAAAGATCCATAATTTAATTTCGAGTTAAATATGTTTTTGGTTCCTTAATTTTAAGTGAATCGTGGAATTAGTTCATCTCTAAACTTTGGATAAATTTAATCATTCATCTCTCGAAATACGTGGATTTAGTCATTTTAATTAAATTTTATTAGGTTTATTGATGTTTTGTAATATTTAGAATTGTATTTGAATTGTTTATAATGTTTGATACATGTTTGCTTTAATGTTAAGTCAAATACTATCATGAGATGTGTTTGAAATATCAAATAAACTTAACAAAATTTGATTTAAATGACTAAATTAACTTATTTCGAAAGATGAAGAACTAAATTGGTCTAAAGTTTCGAAATGGACTAAGAGATAAAAAAATTATTTAACCCATTAATTTGTATAATTTCATCCTACGCTAAATAATTAAGTTTCACGTGTTATTGTTCAATTCAAGTGTTTTCTTAATTAATCAATTAAGCTAATTAAATTTGTGGACAAAATGTCTCCTTGAACATGAAGGAGTCCCGAGTAAACAAATAGTTTAAAAAAAGTAAAAAGAAAATAAAAAACAGACAGCTCAAGATTCCACGGTATGAGTCACTATGAAAAGTTGATTTTTTTATTCTCTTTTAAAATATATTAACGTTTCAAATTAAGTAGATTTTACATTCTTTTCCCTTTATAATAATGTCTGATACATTGATCTTCGATTTAAACAAGTCATGTCAGGAAAATAATTAATACAAAATGAAAAAAAAATGATTAAATAAAGAAAAGAAAGTAAAAAGAGCTTCTTGAAAATTCGAACAAGATTAGTTGAACAAACCAAAACATTCTTAATTAGAATATACCTACCATGTGACAAGTTTAAACAATGCATGATTGTAACTATTTTTCTTTTTATTTCTTTATTTGGATCTATAAGATGAAGTGTTCGTTTTCAATAAGAACGTAACGTACCATTTTCATTTTTTTAAAATTATTTAACTTTTTTTAATTGCCACGTCATGCCAGATTAGGTTATGAGTTGTATGTTATCATCATCAAAGAATTTTAATGGCAATATTCTTAAATTTAAGAGTTAAATATTATGAAACTTGTTGATATGAGATACTTTGGATCTTAATTTTGGTCTTATTTTCATATTGCCCATTTTAAGAACAGAAAATATTTAGTTATATAATTAAATTAATTTTTAAAATTTTAGAATATTGAATTGCAAATTGAAATATTGTAGAAATGTTGTTCCAATAAAATCTTACCGTTAAAATAAGACCTGAACAAAAGTTTTAAAAATAATGTAATGTAGTAAAATTCATTTTAATGTAAAATAAGACTTGATTGTGAAGAAAATTTTACAAAATCTTGCAATTAGAGATATTCTAATATTTTTAATAGTTATCCATTCAATCTGAGTTTAGTTCTATATTTTAATATTTATTATTTTTTAGGAATTTACTAGTTGCTTTTCTTTTATTTTAGTATCACATTTTTTTAAATTATATACTTTTATTAATCTTTTAAATACTCAACGAAGTGTTGACATGTGAAAAAAAAATTGAAATAATATTGTTCTGTTATAAATTTTAGTAACATGACATGACATGCATTGGCGGACCTATTTAGGGATTAGGGAGAGCCATGGCTTCCCCAAACTTTTTAATTTTATTATATATATATATATATATATATATATATATATTTATATTTTAGTGTTTAAAAAGTAAAATAAAAATTAATTTGATGGATTAATAATTGGATTAAAGAAATTAAAGTTCTATATCTGGTTATAAGGTTTTTCAAAATAAGTCATCAAAAAAGTGTGAAATAAAACAAAGACAAATTAGGAAAAAGAAATTGGAAAATATAGAAGATAAATAATGCATACTCACACGATCTCATGAATAAGTATCCTAGTATGATATATGTATGTTAGATTATGATTCTTCTATTACGATATTTCTCCCAAATTAAGTTTCCCCAAATTAGTATGAACCCTAATTATGATTTTAGGAATTTTTTGTATGAAATTGGCATGAAGCCTAATTATATTTTCTCAAATTAGTATAACCCATTGATATTTTGTATTTTCAACTGCATGTAATGAATTAGTTGAATAGTCTTCAATTGAAATAAAAATTAGAATACTCATTCATGTGAATTCAATAAATTAGAAAGATTAAAAATTGAAAAATTTGAATTGCATGGTTTAAGAAGAAATAATTTTTTTTTAATTAAGAAAATTATATATAAAAAATATA
>Ga0214544_1004141_pt1 | contig 29311 bp, 13 predicted proteins | sample CNSS3metaG_FD_160074 | JGI IMG/M metagenome (GOLD analysis project Ga0214544, IMG submission 160074) | Root nodule microbial communities from cowpea collected in UCLA plant growth center, Los Angeles, California, USA - CNSS3 | ecosystem: Host-associated > Plants > Roots > Nodule | place: USA...
AACAATGCTAAAAAAAAAAAAAAAAAAAAAAAAAAATCTACTTACTCAGCTCAATGAAATAAGAGAATAACAATACTCTGGAAGTGTTACAGGAAAAATAAAACTGTAAAATACAAGAAACAAAAGAAAAATACAAGAAACAAAGAAAAGTTACCCTCAACAGCTGCTAATGCCTTTAACTGACTTTTCATAGGCGGGTTCCCTGGCTCTAAGACAATGGCTCTGTTGGAAACAACACAAATAAATGAAAAACTGGCCAAAAGAAGAAAACAGGGTAGGGGGGAAGAGGATGAATACACCATAAACAATCACTGTGGAATAAAAGAAGAAAATTCATTGAATGACAAGAAGAATCTAATCAACCAATTTAGAAAAGAAACAAAAAGAAACAGATGAGTTGATTGATTTTAACATTAGAAATAGAGTATATACTGACCAAGAACCTCTGTTACATTTGGCTGAGTATAACGCCAACTAAAGTTCATTTACTGTTTTAAGAGAAATGTTGAGTTGAGACTATGCAAGTACTCTAATTTACGATAAAATATTTTCTGTTTCCTGTACATGTTCCAGAAGTATTTGTAATTATTAGAATATATTGTACAACCATATTTCCTGCCTTCTCATTTATTAGGGTTAGCCAACATATTAACATTAGAGCTTGAATATTCTGAATCACAGAATAATATGTGAAAACCATTCCTCATATTTCAAGCAAATAAAGCTTTAATAGAATGTTGGTGTCATTGTATGTCGTAACGTTACATAATTGATTAGTACAAGGGCAGGAAAATGGACAGATTAACATCAACTCGTATCCTTGGATCTGAACCAAGAATCAAGAAGACTGCAAACCCGAGAAGAAAAGATATGATGAAACCTCTCTAAACTCCAGGGATTCAAGACTCTCAAAAGTCAGTCCAACACCTACAATTATATTACTCTCCCTCCCTCACCCCTATTATTTTGGTTCAAGCTCCCGTTCAACAAATTATTTAGAAGCTCCACCAAACTGAGCGCTGCAAGACAACTGAACTGCTGTGTAGTAAATAGCAAACTGGGCCAGAATCTGTTCCCCCTATGCTCACATATATTGTTTGCCTATAATATAAATTCAATCCACTATAGACATTTATAATGTAGAGCTTGTAAAGGATAGGGCAATTCTCACAACTCTTGGTTTTAAGGTTGAGTAAGACCTAACCAAATTCAAGATGGTACCGCAGTCTATCACAGATATGATAGTGGGCAACCTTTAACTATCAAAAGTTCTACCTAACCAGACAGCTTTACCAGGGCAATATTAAAAAAAAAAAATCTACTTAGCCCTGCAGCTTTATTAGTGGAATCTACCTTGTCACGTGGTGCAATAAATCGTCACGCTTTAGATGTCAAAATTCTAATCCAAATGAGGCCTGTGTGTTGATATCTCACATCTATTATAGTTGACTCACAGGTATTGCAGAGCACAGAAAATGGAAAAAAACCAATAATCTACTATACCACATAGCAAATAGCCTCGCATAAGAGTTGAGGTCACAGTGGTTCAAATATCAGGTTGCATGCCAAAATCACAGCGACCATGACAACCACAATAGCAAACACAGAATCATAATTTTGGATCCAAGGAATCCCTAATGTAATAGCCCTACAATGTTGTTGTAACGGATATTTATAAACATTGTGGAGCTTATAAATGCTTGAATTATTTTATCAGCAGACATTAGTTATTAATGTTAGTTTTTGTTAGTGGGAGGACTCAAACTTAGAACCTATCCCTCCCTCCCTCCCTTTCACTTTTAGCTGAGTCAACCTTATATCCCCTTATAAAGGGTTGAGTAATTCTTGCTTCATGAACTCAATTTTAGGATCCAGTTAAGTCCAACCCTAACTCAATAACATCTACTATCAAAGCCCATAACTCGTCTTACGATTTCCTTTTATTTAATAAATTGCAATGAAATCTGAAAGAAATAGAAGGTGTAGCAAGCATAGATAAGACTTACAAAAAACTAAGCAACAAAAGTTCAAAACTCTAGCTTCAATACTATTACCCTAGTGGTTGTTTGAAATTTGGACTTGGACCCTCTAATGAATAAGAGTGACACACGACTAATCATGCATGAGGCTCTAGCATCAACCATTAATTTGCCACCAATAATTGATATTGCTTACTTTACACTAAAAAGTGAATTGCTGACTTTATGTATCAATTGACTTTTATTGCATACCTTCAAATTCTGAAAATACTTTAATAGATTGCTCCACGAGATACCATAGAACAAACATATTATTCTTTTTGAGCATAAGTGTCATGAGCATTTTCTTATAAATGCAAGCAATAACAAATTAATAAGGAAAAATACGAAAGATCACTGAAAAGACAAGGTTTTCAAAGGATAAGCGCATAATATGAAGTTCATGAGGTAAAAAGTAAGGAATATCCCCAATTATGGTGGCTACATACTTGCGAGACTTCATTTTGCGTTCAGCTTCCTCTGACCGTCTTTTGACATGATTCTTGGTCGACTCATCCAAGATACGCTGCACGTTCAGTTTGCGCCAGGCACATCCAGATTCAACAAGCAAACCATTACCTTCTTCACCACTCTTACGCTCTTCGTAAATATCACAGAGGTCACCCAATTCCCTTGACCACGTAAACCTGTACTCCTTCCCACCAACATCTATAATCTGACACAAATAAAACATTCATTCCAAACTACAAATCAGAAATAACTTAACAAAAAACCCAAAAGCACAGAAACAGAAGACAAAAGTAACCTGATTTCACTCTCCAATAGAGACAACATTGGTAAGTTTAAAAGTCGGTGATTTAGCATATATCATTGCAAACTGTAGCAAATTAGGAACACAAACACACAAGTAAACAAACAGACCCTCCGACTTCCTAGTAGGACTATCATTACAACACTGTTCAAAATGAAGTAACGCTGATACAGATTTAGAATCAGTAAAATTCAATTTCCGTGCATGAATTTCACAAAAACTTCACAGTATGCATACATTTCACAATATGCATACATTTCACAAATAGACGTATAATTTCAAATTCAAATTCTGTTTTGAATTATGAAAACGCGATTACCCTAGTCTATATTGCCATTACTCTCCATAACGTTTGCTTTTTTACTCCAAATAAACTTAAATGAGCATAACTAACAGCCAACAAAAAAGAATAAACAAACACTTCAACGTTCGATTCGATGCAATAACCAGTCGAATGCTGAAAACCAAACAAGTAGAGCGTAAAGCGTTACGTTTCCGCCTGTATTGTGAGGATTGGGGCCGAACTTCATACGCGCAGTGCCGCCCTGTGACTCCACGCGCCTGATCTCCTCCACGAGGTCGGGTGCAAGCCGTATGATCATCGAAAATGCAAGCGGGTTGCTGCCGGATGTCAGGCTGAAAGTCTCCTCCACCGCTGCCGTCGACGCCGTCTCCTTCGCGGCGTTGCGGGAGGATGCGCCAAGGGAGGGGCGCCGTCCAGGAGCGGATGAACGGTGAGGCGCCGGAGGAGGAGGGAATGAGCGGCGGTTGGGGGCGCCGCGGCCGATCTTGGAGGAGCCGCCGCCGCCGTACATGTCGGGATTGCCAGTTGCGTTGTTTCGCCTCCGAGATGTTATGATGATGATGAAGAACGCACCACTATGCGATAAAAAAAAATGAAAATACCACAGCAATAAATAATAATACAAATTTATCTCTTATCTCCAATTTTTCTCTCACTCTTTTCTTTCTTTCACTCACTCTAATGCCTCTACCAATTGGATGATGTCCTTCTTCTTTTACCCTAATTTGCTTTTTGTAGGGAGGCAAAATTTCACTTGTTTGCATCTTTCATTGTAATTACGAACATTGTAATTGCATTTTTATTGAATAAAAATAAAAGAAAACTATGAAAGTATAAGTCATATATATGGATACTTCATGTAATATGAAATCTCTTAAAATTATCTTTAGTGGAAAAATATAGTAGATAGTTTCACTAAATAAAAAAAATAAGGTTAAATTATTTTTGTAGTTTTTGTATTTGTTTAATAGTATCAAATTGGTCATCTAATTTTTCGTTATTTCAATTTGGTTATAATGTCTTATAAAGTGACTCAATTTAGTCATATCCGTTTAATTTAAATAAACATAGTTAAGATAGTAGTGAGGTGGCAAAATTGAACTAATATGTCTAAGCTTTTAAAAGCGGGGTGCAGTTGATGTGGCATAAGCAGTAAGTGGTATTCTATTTTTGTAAAAGTTAAATGTGAAACCCTAATAAATGTTGTTGGGGTTCCTAAATTCATTATGTTTTCTCTCCTTTTTGGTTTTGTTGCTCTTGTCAATTCCTGTAAGCATTGTCCCCAGTTTGTTGTGTTCCTCTCATCAATTCATTTAGGCTTGGTTATTGTGAGGCATGTTCCACATTAACTCATGTAGGTCTTGCACATGTTCAGGTTCAGATAATCAAAATCGTTGCGTCTCCTCACATGGTGATGGCTGAAGGGGGATTAAGTGTAACTCCTGTTTGCCGATGTGGAGAGGTTACAGTGATGAGAACTATCAGAACAACTAGGAACCAAACTACAAGGTTAGATTCATTTTTGTTCTTTTTTTAATTATTGATTGAAAATAATGTTTATTGGTTTGTTGTTCCTTTGATGAACAAAGAGGAAATGAATAATATGTTGGGTGCAATTATTTCAAGTGGTGTATTGAATATGATATTGACGAAAGAGATGATGTTATCTTTATACATTTAGACTCATAAGGTCACGGTTCTACCGATTTTCCTATCAACCGAGTTAATTCTCATATTCCAACTAAAAAATATCCCATCTAAACCAATCCCCTTACATAGTAACCTCCATCGACAATCATGATTAAATATCATATTCTATATGAGTTGAGATACCTATTAGAATGTGGATAATTCCCTTTTCGAGTCCTTACTCAATATATATTTACACACAATAGTAAAATGGTCCCATCATTAGGAGTTGTTCCACCTTCATCAAACAAAAACATTCATTATCACACTCAACAACACACAAATAATATATATATATATATATATATATATATATATATATATATATATATAACTTCTTCAAGTTAAAACATGCAATAATAGCCATTTGACTCCTACCTAATGCCCACAAGTGTCGCTCAGCAAAACTTAAATAGAGGTGCCTCAGGAAGAATTGCGCTCAGTGCCAAGTAAATGGTGTCCAACGACCTAATAAATGTCCACGGAGAGCACCCTTGGAGCTAATAGGATTTAAATGAAAGAGTCACGACCAACAACACTAGGTGACGCCCAATGGTGTATAAAATTTCTAAACTCCATCTTTGAGCTTTGGTTGAATAATTTGACACTTCATGAGCTATTTTGTACTTCGCAAACTTCATAATACCTTAAAAAATTAGGTTCTTGGCTCAGGGAGTGCCAAATTAGTTCAATTCAAATGTTTCATAGAGGAGTTCCTAATAGCAGGTACACCAATATTTTACAACCACAATATTAACTTTCTAATACCAATTTGAATCACACTTACTATTCGTTTTAGAAAACCATTTATTCCAACGAATCATACATTCATTACAATCAGTTCAATATCATTCTAAAACAAATTCATATACTAAATTCCTCATCAATAATCATTATACATATCACTATTCATCAATCCTTAATAAGAATATAATATAAAATTAGTTTCCATTGTCTTGGTTAAACAACTCCCTATCTTATAATTGCTCCTTAAAGTTATATTTCTCATTGATTGCTCTACTTACACACATAGAACTTTAATCAATGATCGTAATATATCTTTACAATCCTGACTGAACAAAGATTCAACTTAAACCTTTTAGTATCACATGCAAAACCTTATACCCATATGCAAAAAATTCTTAAAAGGCCAAAAGAATTGCAAAGATGAACTTATTATGTTTGAGATATTGATTGGGTAGAATTGTAGACATCGACTTATGGCAATTTAATGTTTCACGAAAAATGTCCTTTAACATTATTAGTTAGGGTTCACAATTTGGGATTATGTGTTTTACTTGATTAATTCACATGATTTTTGTTTGTATTCTCAATAAAGATCAAAACAAATCATTTAACATCATAACATTACTATTTCATTCATTTTTCGATGAAATTCAATCATGTCATGCACATTCATACACGAGCATTCATGAGCTTTTTTCATATTTTGTATTTTCTGCATATCATCATCCAATTTCATTTCTAATGGTTTTTTTTAGTTTAATCCATGTATTAGAAGTGTTTCACATGTTTAGATTGTGTGTAGGATAATCACAATATACATTGCACATGCACTGGTAGCTAAGACATTTCATCAAACACCACATGTGCATTTTAGTTTACTTAAGCATTTTATTAAACACTTTGCATTCGCACACATTCACATAAATTTAAGTTAATTTTAAAATCAATTTTAGTAGATTTTATATACACTTTCTCCAATTCACAAATCACATTCAAGAAACATTAATATTTCTTGCCTATCACAAGATTGATCCTCACCATACTATATTAGTTTGTGACAAAATCAAGTTTTGATTAAATACATCAATCTTCAAACAAATGAAGAATAAAGTCAAAGATCTATAGATAAGGTGGAGAAAATATTTTTAATAGATGGTAAATGAACTCGATTAAAAAAGAATTATATTTATAGGCTGACTTTTAATAATAAAATAATTGACTATCATAAAAGATCACTCCTGTTATTGACTATTTTATAGGTCCATATATATATATATATATATATATATATATATATATATATTTCAAATTTATTCTTTAAAAATTATTATTTGAAATTAAAATATTCACATTCCTATTTTTACCCTTAAATGACCGTTTTCCAAATTTAATTATTTTAAAAATTAAAATAATTATTTTACTATTTTATTATTTTAATAATTATCTTTTAAAAATTAAATATTTAATTATAATAAAAACTATTTAATAAAAAATACAAACTATTCATTTTTATAATTATTTGCTAAAATAAAAAAAGTAGATACACACTCGTGTGTAAGGCATATGTTTCCATTAGTTTCAATAAATTCTTTTGTATTTATTTTTAGTTTGAGATTACTAATCCTCTTTCTTGTTAAATACGGTAAAGGTGTTTCTGAGATGAATTAGGAGGCTCTCAAGAATTTAAGGATATATAAAATATATATTAGCTGTATATATTAACTTAAGCATAAAAATCTTTTACATACGAATCTTACATATTTTGAAACTTGAAATTTTTTGACAAAGGACGATAATTTTCACTCTTGTGACTCTCATAATAATCCATTTGGAAACTTGGAAGACAACTCAACCAAATTTGGTAAAAAAAATATATAATTAAAAATATTTTTTTTTGACACGATTAAATTGATTAATTATAAACATTAAAAATATAACGTATATATTAAAAAAAGGGTTAAATATGTTTTTGATTTGTTAACTTTCGGTGAATTAGTCGATTTTGAAACTTTGAACCAATTTAGTTATTCATCTTTCGAACTACGTGAATTTAATTAGTTCTTTTAATCAAATTTTATTAAGTTTAGGTGACATTTCAAACGCGTTTTATAATAGTGTTTGACTTCATAATAAAAAAAAATGTGTCAAATAATATAAACAATTCAAACAAAATCCTCAAAAATGTACAAAACATCAAATAAATCTAACAAAATTTGATTAACATGACTAAATTTACGTATTTCAAAAAATAAAAAAAATTAAATTAGTCCAAAATTTTAAAATAAACTAATTTTAAAATTAAGGGACAAAAATATATTTAAATCATATTAATTATGAATTTTAACGATAATTGTATAAAAAAAAATAGTTTAAATGCCGGTGCTAAAATTTTGTGAATGTCTTTGCGAAGGTTGATTTGAGAAGAGTCTGGTGGGGTTGGGTAAGGTTCGTGGAATAGGAGCAAAACGAAGTGGGCCAGAGAGTGTTGTCGCCCCAAATATAAGCCCCCAACACCAACGAGAGAAAGGCCTCAATTCCTTTCCCTTTGCCCTTTCTTCAAGCCAACCTCTTCTCTGTTCCTTCTTCCTCTCACTCGATCCTTCTGCAATCATGATTACAGGTCTCGCACCGTTTCTCTCTTCCATTTTTCGCAAGCTACTGTTCCTTTCTTCTCTGTGCATTCGTTGCCTCTTCTCGATGTCTTTTCTTTTCCAATTTTATATGCTGCTGTTTTCTTCGATTTCTGCTGCGTTTTCCAATTCAGAGAGATGCGCCGCCCGTAATTTAGGGTTTGTGCCAGAGAGATAAGGAATTTATGTTCATTTTGAATTCGGATGGGATGTTGCCTTTTGAACTTGATTTATGTTTTTTTTTTTAAATTAATCTGTTCTGTGTAAGCTAGGATGATTCAGTGTTGTCTTTGCTTTCAAGTTTGGCGGTTCGTTCGGTGCACTTTGTTACTGACTTATTATCGATATTTAATGTTTTTTTTTTTTGGTTTAAATTCGAACTCTCGAAAATGGAGATGTAGCTGCATTCAACTTCTTTTGAAGTATAACTAGGCTATAGGAGCAGTGAAGAAATTACGCTGGGTTTCCTGCTGATTTTGAATATTTTTCACTGTGCATGGATGTTTGCCTCGTTGTACATCTCTTAACGGATGTTATGGTTAAGCTGATGGAATGCTAGCGATAAACGGAAAGTTCTGGTTTTCCGTACGATTTGGGGTTCCGTTAACTGATATATTGCATTGCGGTCTTGTGGATTGCTGTTTTCTTTTATTTGATTTTATTATTCTGATACTCTACTGATGTTTTCTCCGCAGTAAGTGTAAAATGGCAAAAAGAGATTTTCAAAGAAGTGGAAATTGACACTACCCAGTCTCCTTACGTTTTTAAATGCCAATTGTACGATTTGACCGGTGTGCCTCCTGAAAGACAAAAAATTATGGTCAAGGGTGGTCTTTTGAAGGTAAGTAGATTGTTGAAGTGATTACTTTAAGTAATGAGAAAAAGAAAACTTAGGCTCATCTTAGTAGGTCTTTTTAAAAAGATCTTAACAGTAACCAGGAATGAAGTTGTTTCGAAGCTTTTTTCTGCCTTTGATTTCCTCTTACAATGCAGGATGACGCTGATTGGTCAACATTAGGAGTGAAAGAGGTTAGCAGTGCTAAGCATGTGTTTTTGCAGTACCGTTCTTCTATGTTCCATGTTGTCTTACATTTAATCGATCCACAAAATCTCCTGTTTTCAGGGTCAAAAGCTAATGATGGTGGGTACAGCTGATGAAATAGTGAAGTCTCCAGAGAAGGGAACTGTTTTTGTTGAAGATCTCCCTGAAGAAGAACAAGTAGTTGCTGTTGTAAGTTTGAACTCTTACACACACCTCAGTTGATAAACTGGAAAATATCCGTGTTTGTAATTTTTATGGTAGTGGCGTTCTCAAGTAACGGACATGATTTATAAGTATCTTAACTGATGTTTAATCTATTACTCTTGTATCTTTTCCTTGTGTTATCAGTCATTTATAGAACACACAAGGCGAATATTTTTTTTTTCCTTTAGTTTAAATTTAAAAGTCAACACTTTCCTATAACCCACCCGTGAAACTGAGAAACAGATCGACAATAGCCCATCTGTCTTCATTTTTGTTATCCTTCTCTTAAAACTCTAGCTAACCTTCCCTGAGATGTGATTTGAAAAGAAACAATTCAGCGCAGTTCACATTTTTCTTCCACGGACCATCTTGGGAGATGGATGAGAAGCCTGGGCATGTTAAACAATGCATACCTATCGTATTGAGTTTTTTAATGTGAGGCTTAGCTCAGAAACTTAAATATAGCAGCTTATGAGCAAGGAAGTTGCCATAAAATCAATTTTTTAAAGCTTAAATGGACTCTTACTGTCTTGTCTATATCAAATTTTGTGTTTTCTTTCTCAATAGAAGTTCTTTAGGCTGAAGATACTCACGTCTTGTTCAGTTGGTCTGGGTTCTTATGTCTGGTTCTCTAAAGATATACGTGGCATTGCATGGTCATCCATTTAAACAGAACATCGTATCAGTTCTTGATAACATGAATCAAGTTGGTACTTCAGTGTCATGTTTTATTTCTCAATAGAAGTTCATTAGATTGAAGATATTCTTGTGTTTGATCTCTTGTTCAATTGGTCTGGGTTCTTATGTCCGGTCCTTTAAAGTTATACATAATACATGGCATTGCATTGGTCATCCTTTTAAACAAAACATCAAATCGGTTCTTGATAACATGTATCAGTGTCACATTTTTTCATTACTTTGGTTAAAAGGGCAGCGATTTTATCTTGAAAGGATGAAACACTTGTGGAGTGAATTATTATAATTGAGTGACTAATTTTTACATAATCGTTTTTGGGGATATTCTGAATTTAGTGATATAAAATTGTCCTTCGGTTTCACATTTTGCCATCACTTTTATCTATAAAGTAGCAGAAATTCAGTCCCGAAAGGATGAAGCACTGATGGAGTTAATTTATTATCATTGAATGACTAGTTTCAGCTGGGTCTTGTTTTCATTTGTTTGAAGGATGTTTAATTTAACATCTTTTATTTGTTTATTTTCATCTTTAGTTTGGCTTAGTCGTACACATTTTTTTCTTTTTGTTTTAGCATTTGATTTTTTTCCTCTTTTCTCTGGGGGTGGGTGGGGTCTGTGTGATGGATTGATTTTCCCAGGGACACACGGCTGGTCTTTTCAATTTGGGAAATACATGTTATATGAACTCAACATTGCAATGCCTCCATTCTGTGCCTGAGTTAAAGTCATCTTTGATTAAGTAAGTCTTTTTCAAGGAGTATGAATTTACATCCTATTTGTTAGATTTTGAGGCAGACAATGACATATGATGAATATTTTATGAACTTTCTTGGAATCAGGTACTCACATTCAGGACGAAACAATGATGTTGATCAATCTTCTCATATGTTGACCATTGCAACCCGTGACTTATTCAATGAGCTTGATAAAAGTGTCAAGCCTGTGGCGCCAATGCAATTTTGGATGGTACATTATGTTTACAATGTTCATCACATAACCAGTTATTCATCTTCTTTAAAAAATTATTTATCTCTGTAATATGTTTGTGGGTGGGAGTACTTTTTTTTTTTAATTTGAAATGTTGCAATAAAACCACAGAATTGGGGAGTGCTGGTTGATGTATATGTTAGTTTCTGTATTGAAATGTTTGTTTATGCCCATTTTTTTGTGGCCAATATATTCATGACCTCCTTTTGAAATTACCATCCAAAGTGGAGGCTCTTGACTTTTAGAATGTGATTTAGGAATTTATTGATGTTTATCTTTGGCTACTTTTTATTTTAGGGCTTTTATGCTGTCTAGTCATTCTCTGTCATTGTACATTAAAAAGCTATGTTTTCGTAATTCTTTTGATGTTTGTTTGCTGCTCTGAGCTTGCCTCACTCCGTTTTGGGGATGGTGAATGGCCAGGTATTGCGGAAAAAATATCCTCAATTTGGTCAGCTGCATAATGGAGTGTTCATGCAACAGGTTTGTAAGTTGCATACCAGCTTATGGAATTAGTTTTATCACTCTAGTGAATTGGTTTACCTTACCCAATTTGTTTTTCATGTCTAACAGGATGCTGAAGAATGTTGGACACAACTTCTATACACACTCTCTCAGTCTCTCAGATCCCCTGGATCTAGGTAACGTTGTGCTTGTTTATTGGGAACTGAATGCAACTGTGACAGTATTTGCAACTAATACTTATTGTTTAGAAAAAGGTGTCAGATTTAAATGAATTGCTAAACAGTGGGTAATGATAACCGTTCTCTGTTCTTCTCACAGTGGCTTACTAGATCTTTCGAACTCCTGATTTATAATATATTATTCAATATTTTTCATCCACTTCTTTGATTTCAGAATGTTAATTCAATCTAATAAAATTTATTCTTTGTTTTCAGTGAAAATCCTGATGCTGTGAAGGCCATCTTTGGCATAGAACTTATTAGCAGGTACACTCCAATGCTCTTCAATTGTTGGCTACTAATGTGCAATATGTTATTACATCCGCAATGTACTCAATATTAATTTTTGTTCTCATTTGTAGCATTGTTATTGGTACTTTTTGAAGCTAGGGATCTGTCAGGCTTTAATACATTAAAGCATTTAAATTGTCGGCTCTTTATTCTTCACCACCCTAATTTTACAAAATAATTTTCTAGCTCAATCTTAGTAAATTTTCCTCAGATACGTGTACTAAGAAATTTCTTATGATAATAATATAATTTTTAAAAAGTTTAAAATATATTACCAATAAACACTCATGAATAAAATTTAGATATTATTTTTATTTGCTTAAGAAATGACCACTGTAGAGTTGAGTCTGTGGAAGCTCGTGTGTGTTATAAATATGTTTTTATGTATTCTAATTACACATATTCGTGGTAGAAAATCAGAATTTTTTGAGTTGCGGTTGCCATGCTGCAAGGTAATTGAAGTACTTTTATATTATATGGACAGTACATGAGTGCGTTAATTTCGATCCTCCCCCTTCATATTTGAAGTGGTAACCTAGCTAGGGTTTGGGCTTATATTGTAGCTTATCCATGACTCTGTCAGTCTTTTGGCTGGAAAAAAAAGTTGTTCTATACGTACTTGTGTAGCATTGTAGTTCTTGCTTTATAGTGCACTCTGGTCAGTTCACTTTATTATTGATTAATAGAAACAACAGTTCACACTTTTTTTTTTTTAAAATATACTAAAATGCTAATTGATGTCCCTTAAATCGCATCCTGTTAATTTATAGACGTTTTCCATTTTTTTTTTGGATAACATGTCAGGATTCATTGTCAAGAGAGTAATGAAGAAAGCTCGGAAACAGAGTCTGTTTATTCACTTAAATGCCACATATCGCAGGAGGTGAACCATTTGCATGAAGGGATTAAACATGTAAGTGCTAAGCCATTTCTCTTTGTCTTTCTTTACACTGAGACAGGTGTTTGTATGTTGGGGATGGGGGTTTTGAGAGGATGTTTTGTCCTTAGTGACCCCCTTTATGCATTTGTTTTTCTAGTATAACTTCATAAATTTTCTTGATAAAGTTGTATAACTGTTATTATGCAGTGAAAGTTCAGTGATATGTTGCTTTGCTGAAAGTTTGCTTTATAATTTTCTTATTTGGTCTGTAACTTATGTTTCCTTTCCTTCTACTGCTGAAAAATAATTGGCTCTTGAGAAGTATGTTATAATTTATCTCTAGCACTGTTACCTTCCGCAAAGATACTTTCTTGGTTTCAGAGGTCTTGGGCTTGGGCTATGTTTTTTGGGAGTGTGAGGTAGACACAGGTTTTAGGCTGGTTCAAATGAGTGTAGCACGCTTGTGCATGTGCACACACAAACCAAAAGGAAATTAACAACAAAGAAATTATTGGTAAATTTTTTCCTGTTTAGAAATAATGATCTGGTTAATGATGTTCATGCAGTGGTTAAAATGTAACATGTTAACTTTATTAATCATTGGTATGCTACAGGTTACTAATTTAGAATTACTAATTTAGAAAAATCTAAGAGCTTTTCTCCATCCCCTCATATAAGTAGTGCTGCTAAATGAAAATTCAATAGTTTGACTAATTTAGGTCTATCAAATTGTTTAATCTTATTAAATTTTGTTTGCTATGATGAATACACTTGTGAGCTTCTACTAACCTAGCTGACTTTTGTAGGGTTTAAAATCCGAGTTAGAAAAGGCTTCACCTGCTTTGGGTCGTAGTGCTACGTACTTGAAGGAATCACGCATTAATGCCCTGCCAAGGTTGATGTTATCCTTTTTAAATGATATTTTTTGGATCCTGTTTTCTTTGATGCCATGTGATTTCAGTTGGATTACACTTTGAGCTATACATGTATAGGATTACTTGTTAGGCTTGGTTTCTGCATTGACTGTGCCAAGACATCCTTCTTCAGCTGTGCATTCTAATTCCTATGGGAATGTGGATGGTCTAAACTAACAATACTAGTAATGACTCATGAGACCTTGTTCTAAAGAGTTCTTAAGACTACGGTATAACTTATGATCTGTCTCATGGGTTATAATTAAAATATTGGTTTGAGTTTTGAAAAAGTTGTTTCTCAAATACTGGCCTCGTAGTTGTTCAGATGAAGATTAGTTGCTTCTTTGTCATATTTTATTTCTTCATTGGTAATTGCTGAGTGATGCACTTTTCGACTTTTGCCTTCTCAAGGTACTTGACTGTTCAGTTTGTCCGTTTCTTTTGGAAGAGGGAATCCAACCAGAAGGCTAAAATTTTACGGGTAACGTTCAATATTTCTCCTTTTGTTTTTTCTTTTTTGATTTTTTGATGGTCAGTGTTGGGTTTTGACTAATTATCCTTCAAAGATTTTTCTTGCTATCTGAAATTTATTTTACTATGCCTTTGTGCTTGGTTATCTCAGAAAGTGGATTATCCTCTGGAGTTGGATGTTTATGATTTTTGTTCAGACGAACTTCGTAAAAAACTGGATGGTCCTAGACAGGTATCCTTTTTGTCTTTAAATATGAAAATCTTATGGTTGTTTGTAAAAAGAAAGATGTTTGCTTATTGTGGGTTTATATCATTTTGTATATTGTACCTTTAGATCCTAAGAAATGAGGAAGGCAAAAAGCTTGGTTTGAAAGTGAATGATACAAGTTCTGCTCAGAAGGAAAATGATGTCAAAATGTCCGACGCTGAGGTAAGGAAACAGCCCAACTTAACATCATCTTTGATATGCAGTGATTGTGATTCCCTTCGATGATTTTCATGCTTGCTATCATAAGTATGAAGTAGTAATTTCATGCCATCGATCAGCAATCGAATTAGGACTGGAGAATTGAGTTCTGTTCCTAAATAGAATATTGTGACAGGGGTTTCATTCTCCGTGGAATACCAAGGGCTTGTTTCTGTACTGTTTTTAAAAACAGTTCAGTTTTTTTACTTTTTAAAACTAAAAATTGTTGGATTACTGTTTTAGGTTTCGAAAACTGTTTTTGTTTTTCTGTTTTAAAAGCTAAAAAATGAAAAATGATTAATGTGTTTTCTGTTTTTAGTTTTCTCAACCAGTCTTCAAAACTTGTTCCATTTCTCAACCGGACTCCATCGCTGCCAACATCATGCGACAAAATCCTCCTCCTATTTCCATTCTTCCTCCATTTTCTTTCTAAAACGGTTTTCAGACTAGAGTTATCAAAGAAGTGTTTTTCGTAACTTATTTTAAAAAACAGTTCTTACAAATTGGTTACTAAAACTGTTTTAAAAAACAAAATCAAACAAGTAATCCTTTTCTTTTTTTTCCTATATGCTGGTGAAAAATAAGTTTTTCTTTTATAGCCTATATTTTTTCTTTTACGAAGAAAATTACAGCACTGTTTGTTTTTTTGAAAAGATTTTTTAATTATATTGTTGTAAAAGAAAGACATTGGTTAGCAGGATATGTATATATTTTTCTTTTACAAATAAACTCATTGTTTTGAAGAAACATCGATTTTATGTATCGATCATTCCATTACATCTCATATTCTACATGCTACAGTCAGCATAAATGAATACAATTCCGTGTATTTTGCTTCTTTATTGATTCAGGGATCATCGAATGGAGATGGGGAGGCATCTGTAGTTCCCATGGACGAGGGTAAAAACTTGCAACGATCTGCTACTCATTTATTTTCTGCTGCCAGTAATTTATACACCCACACTAACTCTCTTTCTGCTTTGTTTTCATCATTCTCCGTCTATAGGTGAAAAGGAAACACAGATGACTGGAATTTATGATTTGGTTGCTGTGTTGACCCACAAGGGTAGAAGTGCTGATTCAGGACATTATGTTGGTTGGGTCAAGCAAGAAAATGGTTGGTTCTAGGAAATAGAGTTGTGTTTGTATCTAACCATGTGTCCTGGCCTCTTTCAAACAATATTTATCTTGTGTTGGCAGGGAAATGGATTGAGTTTGACGATGACAATCCCAAACCAAGAGTGGAAGACGACATCACTAGACTATCTGGGGGAGGTGAGATTACATAATTAATTTATGGACATGCGTATTATTTTCTTTTTCCCTCCTCTCCAAATTTGATCCTAGCAGGGTCATCCTTAATCTGTATATTTGTAGCTTGAATTCCTCTCCCCCCTCTCAAGGATTAACAAATTTATTATCATCTTTTTAGTTTTTATGATTAGGAAATCACAAGGGCATTCGTTCTTTTTATAAACTTCAAATTTGTTTATATGTTTGCCCCGTAAAAAGAATTGTGTGATCTGTCTCCAGGTGACTGGCATATGGCGTATATAATCATGTACAAGGCTCGTGTTGTATCTGTGTAATTGGTAGGAAGAAGAGATTTGATGATTTACCTCGGAGATTGATTGATGGATTGTGAGTGAGAGTCAGTGTTTGTTTTAGGTATTGTATTTTTTAAAGGATGTATAAGGATTTGAGTTAAAGCATGGTATGGTGCCATGGATCTTCGTCCCTTCCAATTCCATCAGTTGGGTCCAAGAGGCTGTTGAGTTGAATATGAAGTAACAGCTGTTGTTTTACGATGAAGCCAGGTATATTTCTTTCAAACGCCAGAGCAACCTCCTTTATGAAAAATGCTTAGTGATCAGATATGCTTTTATTGTTGCTGCTCACATGCAGCCTCAAAACCTGACACAGACTTCTTTAATTTCATTATGACAGGTGAATCATTTTTTTTTATAATTTTAAAGATTATTTACCTGTTCAGTTTATGTCAATAACACTAAATCTCTTTAATCTTTTCTTTTTTAACGTTCTTGTAGAAAATTGCTTTTTTATTGGCGATATCAATCGGTGCTTTCTTAACTGAGAAATTAATTTCAAAATTAAAAATCATGTTTAGAATGCACTTGTGATGTTAAATAATATCATTTTCATGCGCTTTTTTAAAGGTACTAGATAGCATTGTAAGTAATTAATATTGTTTCTATTGATTCTTTCCTTGACTGGGATGATATTAAGTGTGGGTGTCCAATCCCAACAAATATATATTTTAGGAAGCCCTTGATTAAAGTGTTATGCAATAAAATTTTTGTTATATTTATGTGAATTGAATCAAACTTTCTTTTTTATTTGGGATTCAATATGTAGAGAAGAAACTACTATCTCCAATTTGAATTATCCTTTTATTTACTTTTATATAAAAAGAATAACGATAATTAATGTGTCGAATATTGAATTATGCGGTTATGCAATATATTAAAAAGATTAATATATTTTAATAGTTTATTAGTAAATATATTTTCATCTAAAATACATTTTATAAAATCGTCCTCGTATGTAAAGATATTACGCTGGTTCTTAATCGTGTCGTTTTTTTTTTGAAGACCATATTAAAGACAATTCAAGAACCAATGTTAAATACTTACCGTTGTAGTTTTTTTTTTTTTTTTCTTAAGCTGCATGAATCTAATAGCACAATAAAATTGTTAATAGAAGATTATTCCGAAGTAAACAAAATATTCATTCATCATTTATTATTCTTTTATTAGAAAGAAGGGTAATTTTTTTTTCAAGAATTAACTTTGAACGGGGATAAAGTTACTTCATAAATAATCATTTTAAAATTTAATTTATAACAAATTACAATGCTTCTAAGTAAACGTAATGTGTAAGCTTTTTATGCAAGCTATTAATTATGATATCTAATTATTACATTCTTTAGCAATCAATTAAATAATTAATTGAGATTTAATATCTCTTCTAAAAGATGAATCGATTTTATTTTTACAACATGATGATCAAGACTGGATTACTCGCTTTCTATACATTGATTTATTTATTTTCTCTATTTAACATTTCAACAAGTCATAAAATATATTATTACTTATTTTAGTAAATTGCATCATATTAAAACGTATAAAATATAATAAAATGAAGGAATACAAAAGAAAACTAAAATTATAATTTGTATTTCGCAAACAAAAGAAGGAAATTAACATCATCAATCCATGAATATTAAATAATAATAATAAAAAAAAAAAGATGAGTTTAATTTAGCTACCAGGGAGGGAGGGGTGAGTTCTTGCAAAACTCTTGATACCTTTCTTTATTTCATACGAACAGAAAAAGAAATCAAATATAATTTTGGTCCATCTAATTAAGAACAAAAACAGAGTTTCTAGAACAAAAAGATCAAAGATTGAACAAAACAAACCAGAAGTTAAAAAACAACAACAACAATACAAAAACAAACTCTTGTATCCTAAATTTCTAATCTCCTGTGAAACGAAATGAATATACAAAATCTTCTGCAACTGAGATTCAAATCCTGAGAGTCAAATCAAGTTCCTCCACCACTCCATTGGAAGTAGCAGCAGCCATTGGAGAAAAACCATTTTCTTCACCAGAATTCTTTGTAATATTCTGTGTGATTTCATTCTGAGATATCATTGCAGAATCTTTTCCCTTATAAGATAAACCAGTATCATACAACGACCCTGAATTTGGTTTTTCACCTCCAAGAACAGAAAAAATCAAAGGTTGATATGAGTTGTGATGCTGATGAAATCCACTCCCTTCACCATTCAAAGTCTGCAACCTTTGAATGGTGGCTTGAACATAATCCAAAGTGTATTGCCCTGACCATTGATGATGATCATGTTTGACTTCAAAATGTGGCTTGAAACGAGTCATGGAAATTGGTGACACCCCACATGATTTTTCTCTCAATCCATAATTTGAATCAACAAAACCACCAACATAAGAACTTCTGTCATATGCAGAAGCCATGTTCAGAATCTTTTCTCTCTGTGTTGCTGCTCTTTCTGCTTTGTGTGCATTCTGATGTCCACCCAAAGCTTGGTAACTGGAGAACTTCTTGTTACAGTATCTGCAACAAAGCTTCGTCTTCTTCTTCTTCATCGTCATTGGCGATGGTTTTTTTGATGATGGAGAACAAACTTTTCCGCCACTGTTTTCTGCTTCACCATTGCGTCCCTTTGTTTTTTTCATCTCTGCAAAATTTCTCTTTGTAGATTTTACTGGTGCAAAGCTATTCTTGACAGCACCTTAATATATAGCAACGTTTGTTCTTACTCTTTTAGCGATTATTATGGTAATTTTGAACATTTCCATATTTAAACACATGATGAGGGTGTATTTTAATTCGTGATTAGTCAAAAAATCTTAATTGTTATCTAATTTATCCTGGGATATCGTGAATAAATACAAAAAAGAAACTGTAATAATTATGATATTTATTGTAACTAACTATTAATTTAAACATACTATTCTATAAAATCAACTTTCTTACAAGTTTAAAGATTTAATTAATCAATTTAATCACAATATACATTTATTCTAATCATCACCTAAGTTACTATAATTATAATTCTGTTTTTTATTAAATAAAAAAATATAGTGATATTCTCACAAAATAAACAGTCAAATGTATTGTCACGCATTATCGTGATACTATATATATATATATATATTATGATCTGTCGTTATGATGACTTGACATTGGTTACTGTTTTTATAACTACTTTATAAATTTAATAAATTACTTATCGTATCGGGTTATGTAAAAGCTAAAGTTATATAAAATGTAATAATTTAATTGATTGATTTAATCATAATCACTTGAATTACTATAATTATATAATTTTATATCATTTATTAAAATTGGCATTATAATGACACTATATAACTAAAAATTCAAGATTAAAGTGATATGTAATCTTTTTGCATTCATTTAATGCTTTATTAAAATTGTATATGAATATTATGATAAGGTATTTTTCAAAATAATATTGTTTTTATTTGAGCATAATAAATACTTTTTTGGTGAATAGTATTTATTTCCTTGTTTTAGACCGGAAAATAAATACTCCAACCATATTTCCTTTTTTATATATAGAGATTCTATATTTTCGCTATATCTTTTGCCATGAATTATACGTTTTTCCATTTCCAATTTTTTTAAATAAGTTCTTGAATAAATCAGTTTTTAAACATTTCCATAAAATTGTTAAAAATGGTAACCTTTTTGTTACATTTTCATGAATAATTGTGCCATAATTTATATAAAAAAAATTGATCTTTGTAATTGAAAAGATTAAAGAAAATAGGGATACTTTGTCAACCCAAAAGATACTTTTAGAGTTTATGCATAGATTATAGTTACCACACTTATAATTTTAGCTTTCAAGATTCAGTGGTTTCTATTGGTTAACTTTCTGATTGAAAAATAAATACTTTTACGAATGAAAAATAAATAACAGTTGAATAACTCTTTGTATACGTGATTTGTATTCTGAGGTATTATTGAAGAATTTCTGATTTCTTTGCCAAATTTCCTCTTAAACATTCATATTCATATGAGGCCTCACTGATTGCATTCTAATGTCTAATGGAATAAGTGCTTTATTGGTCAAAATGTTAATAATTTAGTGATTTGAAAGCATTATATATATATATATATATATATATATATATATATATATATATATATATATATATATGAATTTGTTCACATGACAAACTATATATGTTGTAATGAATGAGATTGTGATCTTGATCTTGTTGGTTCTTATCTGAACTAATTTTAAAAGGTTAATTAATTTAATTGATTTAATTTGAATTTTCATATCAATAGTCATTGTAGAATTATGTTTCTTTCATTGTTAGAAATTTTATATCGACTAGAGATAATATATATGTTCTGATGAATGAGATTGTGATCTTGATCTTGTTGGTTCTTGTCTGAACTAATTTTAAAAGGTTAATTAATTTAATTGATTTAATTTGAATTTTCATATCAATAGTCATTGTGGAATTCTGTTTGTTTCATTGTTAGAAATTTTATATCGACTAGATATAAGACGATTTTATAGTATATAAGTAGATACAAACTTGTTCCTAAAAATTATTTTTGTGAGATTGAGTTAGATTTAAAATTCATTTATTTCCATGTATTAAAATCAGATCAAAATTAGGCTTAAAATTCATTTCTTATTATAATATCAAAGTTATGATAGAACCTCTCCTAACAAAATTTGAATTAAACTTAGAAGTCAAAATTTTGTTTCGTATGATTTATTGAAAAACATATTTTACATTACTCTCTTGGAGTATAACGATTAAATAGATATAAATTTATATTAAGAATACAAATTTTTAAAATTCACTTTTTATCATAATATCATAGTCAAGTTAAGAAAATTTGAATTAAACTTAAATATCCAAAAAATGTTGGATTTCATTTATTGAAAAATATATTCCACATGACTTACATGACTTTGTTAGAGTACCACGATTCTAAATTGACATAAATTTACTTTGAAGACATAATCTTTTAAAAATAATTTTAAAAAAACATATTTAACTATCATTGTAATATTATTAACTAATTCTGTTTTATGTTAAAAAAGAAAACTGAAATGTTAACGTGTGAGATGTACAGTTACTTTTAAAATAATATGCAAATGAATAATATGAACGGTATAGGTTTCGAGAGTTATTTTTCAGTTATATTTTAAAAATTTAATAAAGTAATATGCTGTATATCTTATTCTTGAATGATTATTTAACTTCTCATTTCAAACAAATATTAATTAATATAGGCTAACAAAAGTAACAATTTTCAATTTTGATAAAAAAAGGAAAATAAAATTTATATAGAAAACGTTTAATCCAAAACTTAATTATTTCTTTAGAAACTAATTAGAAAAAAAATTTAAACCTTATGATTAATATCAATCTGGTTAATAGATAAATTATCTCAGTTTTAAAATATATTTAAAAAAATGTATATTTAATTATGATATGCTATCACAAAATTTATATTTAGTTATTGTATATTATCACAAAATTTGAGAGGTACAAAGAGTATAATTTCAATTTTAATAATCATTCCGACTTAAAATTAAATTTATTATTATTATTATTTTTTTATTAATCCATTATAAACCATAAAATTAAATTCTAACTTTTTTTATTTATTTACTAAGATGCACGAATTTAATTGACTATAAATCATGCACTGAGGTGTACAAATTTAATATGCTATAAACCACGCAATGAGGCCCACATATCTAAGGCGAACAAATTTAACCTGTTATGAACCACACATTAAGACGGACAAATTTAATCCACTATAAATCAAGTACTAAGACGAACAAATTTAATCCGCTAAAAACCATAAGGTGCATGGATTTAATCTGATACAAATCACGCACTGAAGCGCATAAGTTTAATCTGCTATGAACTAGGCACTAAGGTGGGTGAATTTAATTTGCTATGAACCACACACTAAGACGGGTGGATTTAATCTGCTATAAACTACACACTAAGGCACACAAATTGAATCTACTATAAAAAACGCACTAAGACAAACATATTTAATTCGCTATGAACCACACGATAACACACACAAATTTAATCCGCTATAAACATGCACTAATGCACACAACTACGCACAAATTTATATTCCCTATAGAATTGAGTGTTAAGACCAGCAGTGGTGCCTTCCCACTCTAACCAGCCAGCTGGCTGAATTATATCCGTCATAGAACTTTCCATGATTACAGTCCTTGAATAATTCTTCCAGGGCCTCCCTATATATGTTTGAAAGTTTTGTTTCACGGCTTCAAACTCGGGAGTGACACCAATCCTGCAGTTTTGGATTATAATGCCACCTAAGTTGTTTGCAGCTTGTCTTCCTTGGACAGTTATAACGTTCTGGTGGCCCGAAAGAGGAATTCTCTCTTGAATGTCACAATCCTGAAACACCACTTGTGCAAGATAAAATCCATTGTGCCTTCGATTAGACACTTCACAAAGAAATGATTACCCTGCATGACGTAGAGAGTGTCTTGATATCCAATTATCTCATAGTTGTAAAATGCTGAGTTACTCCCTAATACTGTTGGGGCCACCGCTTGTTCGTTTGAAGGTCCTGCTGAGTTCTGGAAGGTGATGTTTGTTGCCAGGAAAGATATACTTTGAACAACTGTACCACTAAAACAAAAGAGGTTAACTTTAAAATTGTTTATTTTTTTCTAAAAACATATTTAACCATGCAAAGTCACAGTTAAATAAATTTTAAAAAATGATACCATTACTTTCAAAAGTCATATATTCCCGAAACTAGTAAGTGTAGACATAGATAAACTTACCTACAGTGGCAGTGTCCAAGGCCTTAAGACATTCATGTGCGTTTTTAGCTGCAGTAATGATGGTGATGGCTCTTCCATCCCCAACCAAAAAAAGGTTGGTCTTGTTAAAAGGAACGACCACATTCTCCTGATAAATTCCAGCTTTGATCTTTATAGTAAATATGTTGGAACTTAACACTGGAGCAGCTACTATGACTTCAAAGACAGTGGTGAAATTACCACTACTGTCTGAAGCAACAACCATATCAAAATTCAGACCTGCCAGTTGTTGCAGGTCCTGCAGCAGCATGTCTGAAGCTACAAGCATGTCATCATTCTTGCCACATCCTGCCGCATTCCCTACTGCGACTTTGGTGGATTCCTTGCATTGACAATGACTAAGGTGACCAACATCAACAATGCCACAAAGTTCTTCATAGTTAGGCTTAGTAGAATGTAGAATGTAGAAAGCAGAATGCAGAGTTTAGAATGCAGAGAGTGTAGAGTGTGATGCTTTGAATAAATTTACATGAAAGCAAACTCATATAAATAGAAAGTATAAAATGATCAAACTAACAAACATAATATGAATAATTAATGTATATTATGAGTAAGCTATACCTAATACTAAACCTTAAGAAAAACAAATGTGGAAAGATAAGTTCCTTAAGTTAAGAGAACTTCCACTAAAAGATGTAGTGAGTTTGTGCTATTAATCTTTTTGGTAAATTCTATGTTTTTGTAGTCCATTAGCATCATATTACTCATGTTTAGATGATAAAATTATGCATTAATGCACAACTGCATATTCAGACCCTTTTTACTAAATCTTGCATGTGCTATTAATGTTTATTTTGAGTAAGTTATGCGTAATACTAAAATTTGGATTTGGATTTTCTTAACAACCTTAAGGAACACCTGAGTAATACTAAAATCATGCATTGATGGACGCACTGAGACGCACATATTTAATCTGCTATAAACCAGACAATAAAGTGCAAAGATTTAATTCACTATAAATCACATACTAAGGTGGACAAATTTAATCCACTGTGAATCACGCACTAAGACACAAATTTAATCTGTTATAAACTACGCACTAAGACAAACATATTTAATTTGCTATGAAACATGCACTAAGGTGCATAGATTTAATTCGCTATGAATCTAGCACTAAAGCGGACAAATTTAATTCACTATAAACCACGCACTAAAGCTGACCAATTTAATTCACTACGAACCACACACCAAGGCATCAAAATTTAATCCAATATAAACCACGCAATACGACGAACAGATCTAATCCCTTATGAATCATGCACTAAGGCGCACAGATTTAATTCACTATAAACCACACTCTAAGACGCACAAATTTAATATGTTATAAACCATGTACTAAGGTGCATGGATTTATTTCACTATAAATCAAGTACGATGATGCACATATTTAATTCACTATAAACCATGGACTAGGATGCACATATCTAATATAATATAATTTTAATCTCTTGACACAAATATTATTAATATAGACTTTTTGTTGAACACATAATAAATAACTAGATAACAATTAAAAATCCAATAAATATATTTAAAATCTTTTACTATGACGGATAATAATACATTTCTCGAAAATCTTTTAGTTTAACACAAAGTCCTCTCTTAAACTATGAAAATACTAACAAATAAATAAGCAAATGTAGCACACAAGAAAAACAACTAAACATGACATTGCATCTCTTTTCGTTTTTTTTTTGGAATTTATATGGTAAACACCGAGATCAAGATGCTCAACCATGCTTCAAATACTAACTACATTTGCGAAATTGTTTGTTAGACTATCATATTTTGTTACTTATTTGATAATAAAAAATTTAATCCAGGTGTCAAATGATATTATATAAAAATGAAATTCAAATGCTTATAGTATAAAATATTTGTTATTATTTAATATATTTTCAAAAAATACATCAATAACACGGATATTGCTAGATAAAGATAAACTTAAATAAAAAAATTATTTAATATTTTTATGATAATTTTAATAAAAAATTAAATTAAAATAAAAATATCATGTGGTCTTGTAGAGATTATGCAGAATGAGAAAACTTTTCTAGTGAATATAAGATGAATTTAAAAAGGTAATCTCATTCTTCAAGTTATATATTTAAATTTATATAGAAAGAGTAAATTGGTTACATATATTTTTTACACTTATATTTTTGTTCTAAATATAATTTTCAAAATTTTATCAAAACTTTAAATTTCCGATAAAAGAAAAATATTAGTTTTCATTTTTTTTTCAAAAATTAAAAAATTAGTTCATCAAATAGTGAAATTTATTGTCAAGTTTAAATGTATTTTTTGTCAGTCTGAAGTTTAAATGTGTTTTTAGTTTTTGAAAATTTTAAGAAATTCGTATTTGGTCTTTAATTATTTTATTTTATTTTTCGTCGTTGAATTATCTATAGATAATTTAGTTTTGAAATGATTTCTCTCTCTCTATTACTATATTTATTTTCCATAGTTTTTGAAATATTTTAAACTTGTTTTTCGCCTCTAGTGATAATAACTCATGTTTTCTATTATATAATAGCTTACCATATCAATATAAATAATATAGTGGAAGAGACCAATACAAAAAAAAAAAAAATCTGAAAACAAAATTTTTAAAATATTTATTAGAAACCATATGTAAAATTTCAAAATTTGTTAGTACCAAAAATATAAGTGAAAAGGAATAAGTCTTGGTTCGTGCTCGCGCCTAAGCAGCAATTCCTATTTTTTTTCCTTGGCCCATGAAGAACCTGTGTTGGGCTTGGCCTGTTTATGTACCAAAAATAAATTAGAGTGAACGAGTCTGTTTTAGACATCCTTTTAAAAAAGGGAATTAGATATTTTAAAATCAAAATTAGGTTATTTTTCTTTTTAACTTTCCCATGTACATTTTCTTACATCGAAACGTATTATTCTATTTTAATATATAAGTAAAGATTAATTCATGGTAGCTTCTTATTTAATACTTGTACAGAAATTTAATACATTAAGCTTTCGTCATATTTTTTATCCTATATTTTTTTTGATAAAGTACACAATTTCACATATTTATAGAAATATATTTTAAAGTATTTATTTTTTAGAAAAGAATTCCCCTTTATTAATATTTCGGTCATAATAATTTATTCTTTTATTAGTTATATAATAAATTTTTATGTAAAATAATTTCTTCTAGATTACGAAAACTAAAAAGTTGATTAATTGAACTACAAAATGAAAAAGAGTATATATATATATATATATATATATATATATATATATAAAGATAAAAAAAATAAATTTTATTTTTAACTGTACATCATATTATTATTTATTTCATGTGAGACAAAAGTTGATGGTGAAAGATGAGGATGAGAATCTGAAAAAAACAATAATAAGTTGTGACGTGGATCACATTTATGATAGGAAAGAAACTAAACCATATCTTATTTCTTCTTCATTTATAACAATCTTAGTCAAACTCTCCATTGTCATATTCCAATTATCAACTTTCAGATTCACCATTTTTATTGCTTGAAACACGTTTTTCTTTCACTATTTTCCAAGTCAAATATACTTTAAATATCAATGAAATCTAAATTTAACTCGTATAAAAGATTTACAAACTTTCAAATCAAAACTTTAAAATATTATATTAATATTTATTTTTTGGGTTAAATATGTTTTTGTCTCTCAACTTTTCGTAAATTTTGGAATTAGTTCATTTTAAAATTTTGGACCAATTTAGTTTTTAATCTTTCGAAATACGTGAATTTAGTCATTTTAATCAAATTTTGTTAGATTTATTTAATGTTTTGTACGCGTTTTAGGATATTATTTAACTTAATATTAAATCAAAAATGTGTCAAACAATATACACAATTCAAATATAATCCTAAAATACATACGAAACATTAAATAAACTTAACAAAATTTGATTAAAATGATCAAATTCACGTAATTCAAAAGATAATGGATTAAATTGGTCCAAATTTTTAAAATTGACTAATTCCAAAATTTACTGAAAGTTAAGAAATAAAAAACATATTTAACCTTTTTTTTCTTTTATCAAAACTTTCAGTTAAATTTCCAACACAACCTATACATATGTATGGTTCCAATTGAGGTCGACATTTAACAAAAAGTACCATAAATTCAAACTCAAACGGAACAGTGTAAACTTGAAAAGAAAAATAACCTTTTTGGTTTTCTTTGTCCATGTTTTTGACCAGGCTCTTTTAAAAACAAAAGTTTATCACTTTTAAGCCATAAATAATTGATAGAAAGTTACTTAAGGTTGATGATATAAATATTGAGATTAAAGAACTATAGTATTTTATGCTTAGTGTGAAATAATTTAACCTAGGTCAATTTTTTTATACCTAATTAGAAATAAAATTGTGTTGACTGATATTGACCGTGAGGAATTTAAGAATATGCAGAAGATAGAAACGTTGCCGACATGAAGAACATGATTCCGTTCAATGTTTTTCCACACAACTAACACAATAAAGCAATAACAGTATGCTTGAAAAAACTAGACATTGAATATAATGGATTATGATTCATGGTAAGTTTGATTTAAGAAGAAAAATAAAAATATAGAAGAAGAAAACGAAATATTGGGTGGAAAATAATTATATAAGTTACTTAAAAAAATTAAAAGGCAATAAAGATTACAGCATATTTTATCATTATTAAAAAAATTCATATTTCTTACCAATTTTATTTATTTTTATTTTTTAAAAAATATTTGTAAATTTTGTTATAAAAATTTGTAAGAAATTACTATCAATTTTTTTAAAAATATTTTATATAAAACACTTTTCACAATAAATTCTATAAAAAATACTTGTAAATTTTATAATTTTTTAAAAAATAATTACCTACAAAACAATTATCTACCAATTAAAATTATTAAAATAAATAATAAAAAAAATCTTTTTCTATAATTTTTTTTAACAAATTTACAAGAAAAATTCAACGAAAAATGCATATTTATAAATTTAGATTTTATTTTTAATATTTTTTTTATGTTATTTATTTAGGTATTTTTCAAATTCATTATTTTTTTTAATGAGTATAGAATTTTTATAAGGTTTTTTATATTTTCAAGAAATTATTAAAGGAATTAAAAGAAGGAAAAATATCTATTATTATCAAAGAAATATTAAATAAGTTCTTGAAACCTTCTAAAACTATATCTTTATTATATTATTAATTTCAATAAATTAAAAAAAGTTAAATAACACAATTTATTTTCAATCCATGTGTTATTTTATTTTCAAAACACACCAAACACATATATAGTTTCTTAACTTTCGAATTTTAAATCCAAATAAAATCTATTGCATACATATATTATTCATAATTTTAACAACATAACTTCCACAAGCTTCCAAAGTTAAACACACACATACATATGAATCTGTGTCCAAAATTTAGCTAGCATCCCCACACATGTGCACCATCGTAAATGAAATGTTAACTAAGAACAAACACACACACTGTGGTCCATCATCTTAACACCCATCATGGTGTGTGGACACCACTTCACAACTAAGATCATCATCACACACCCATTAAACAACCCCACACACAAAACCTATATCACTTCATTTAAGGTTTAGTTATGGAAGCACATTAAGATACAAATTGGTGCCATCTTTGGTGGGATCTTGCAACACTTTGACCTAATATCATACCTATAAATATAAACTCAATCCATCAATCAACAATAACACACTTTATCATATTTGGTACACGGACAAATGATACTTTAATCCATTTTTTTTATCTATTTTTAACCTATTATTTCAATCACTGTTAAATCATCACATCACTAAAAATAATAAAAAAAGATGATATAATAGTGATTAAAACAATAGGTTAAAAATGAATGAAAAAACATGGATTAAAATATCATTTTCCTTTTGGTACACATCCACTAAAAGAAGCTAAACAACCTTGGATTAAGGATTTTGAAGTTAAAATAAATAACACCAAATCTTGAATGAGTTAACAATGATATCACTCCACAACATTGACCATGAAAGGAAAAAAAAAAAAAAAAAAAAAAAAAAAACAAAAAAACCA
>Ga0214544_1004143_pt1 | contig 29310 bp, 14 predicted proteins | sample CNSS3metaG_FD_160074 | JGI IMG/M metagenome (GOLD analysis project Ga0214544, IMG submission 160074) | Root nodule microbial communities from cowpea collected in UCLA plant growth center, Los Angeles, California, USA - CNSS3 | ecosystem: Host-associated > Plants > Roots > Nodule | place: USA...
ATGAATTTGTGATCTACAGTGCGTCTAGTGATGCTTTAAGGGTGAGATTGCTGGTGTTCCTTGAGTTGTGGCTCGGAACGTATCCCATGAGTTGTGGCTCGGGATAGGGGTTAAGCACGTGGTATTCCTTGAGTTGTGACTCGGAATAGCATCTCTTGAGTTGTGGCTCGGGATGGCGGATGAACACGAGGAACCCTTGAGTTGTGGCTCGGGTTGGCGAGTGTTGTCGGTGTGAGTGTGCTGGTTGTGGCCAGTACGGATGGGTCCAGAGAGATTGCCCTCCTTAGTTGTTGGCTGACGAGTTTGGTAGTCTTGGGACGATACGAACTATGTTCGTATACGGGAACTCTATTTGGCGTTGCGGTGTATGATTCGTAGCATGTTTTCCCGCACGTGCTCTATCGGTTGTGGCCGATAGGTATGGCAGCAAGTCACCTTGAAGTAATCCTTAGACGTTGTAGAACACGAATAATCTGATTGGGGGTCAGATGGTAGAAATTAAAGAATAGGGCAATGTGAGATGTTTATGTTATGTACGATCTCTTGTGTTTATATGCTTATGTTTATGTAACTTTATATATGTGATTTAATTGTTAAGCTCACCCTATCTGCGTGTGTGTGGCGATGATCGTGTACGCGGTACACGGGAGCAGATATTGGTGATGCAGGTGGCTCTGGTGCAGCCTAGTCGCGGAGAGGGGATTGACTTGGGGAAACTCTTACGTTTATCTACTTGTTTTTGAAAACATTTGTAAACCCTGATGGGTGACTTGATAATATTGTGGTTTTGGTTTTGTAATGGACGTTGTAGACTTTATCCGCTCATTTAATAAAGTTTTAAATTTTCCTACGTTTTGGGAAAATGAGGTATTAATCAACGCACTGCTTTATTTATTTCATTTATTTATTTATAACTCAGTAATATCCTGACGGGATGTTACAACACTGTCCTTAAGGACTTATCCACGGTGTATACACGTCTCAGGAAGTGCTCTATTATTCGTGATTTGTCAGCTTTTACAACAATTTCAACATCCTTCCGATGAACACTTGCTTTTGTAGTCCTTGTTGTTAGATCTTGTACAATAGTATTTTGTCAACAAACCAACATAATTCTTAGTCATGTAAACTTTTCATTTTTTCCCTTTTAAACCAAAGCTAACACAAATAGTTTTTTATGTCATCAAGACGATTAACTTCACACGCTTTGACAATGAATGGAAATAACCTAATTACGTTTGTTGTTTTCACAGAAGCCAACACTGAAATTTGGTCAAGTTCATATTCAACCAATTGGCCTAAAGAGACAAAAATTTAAATAAAGTTTTGTCAATAATTCATTTTGTTTAATGTTATTAAGCGTTATACTTATCATGAAAGGCAATGAATTGTTTAGTCCAACACTAAGCATTACATGTGAAATCACGATTGTGATTTTTTTTTTGCCAGATCATCCATAAACTTTTATATGTTAATAGTTTCATTAAAATTTCGATTCAACATAACCACTTGCTAGAGGGTCTTGGAATGGCATTAGTGTTGGAATTGCACCAACAAACAAAACTTGCAACATCACTGGTGTCAATATCAAGTCCTTCCCTAAGGAAAAATTATCACATCTTCATATGAAAAGTAAGTAGTAACCAATCTAAAAACAATTTATAAATCCACAAATTAAAAAAAAAAATCATGAAGTTTAATAGAATATGTGACAATTTAGTATAGCTTGTAAACTGCAAAAGGTGTAAGGTAACAAACAAAATTGATATTAAAAAAGCATGACCAACCAATGAAATGAAAATTATCGAAGTAAAGTGATGAAGAAAACCTTAAACAACATAAACAAGTAAGGAGTTATAAAAGATGCTCCATTTTACACTTTTACATACCCTTATTAGTCATTAATTAAATTTGCTTTACACGGAAGTTTCGCTATGACCTTCATAATAAATGTTCTTTGTAATATGAATTTAGATTTTTTGATGGTTTTTTGTGTGTTGTTTCTTTATTGTGCTTTCATAATACTTTGATATACTACTAATTTCAACGTTTTAAAATATATTAAAAATATTTTTAAAATACCAATACAGTGTATTTTTAATGTCCAACAGAGAACAACACCAAAAAGACCAATAGAAAATCTGGACTCATGTAATACCACCTTCCTTCTCACATTTTGTCTAGAGCTCACAACTACTTAAAATATTCTTTTCCCTACAAAGTAACAGTGTCAAATCAATGTCAAAACAACAATATGTGTCTAAAGGATCGCTACCTTTAAGAAAAAAAGTTCGAAAAAGTTACCACATAAGAGAACATAATCACATGCATAAACCCAAATCCAACGACTGTTATTTTTAACAAGAAACCTTATTTTTTTCTTAGGAAAAACTTTAACATTGAAACACCTTAGCATTTCTTTATGGTTCCAAAATCTCCTTTTTGTGTTGATAATTGTTCCAACATCTTGTAAATGTATATCTCAATGATAACTGTATGGGTCATTTTAAATGTCACAGACATTACTTATAAATGGAACATAATTTTATTAAAAGAGTCAGACAACAAAAATGAACCTTGATTTGTGAATTGTGAATTTAGATTAGAAAACTCACTTTCAACCCAACCAATCACAATGATTATTCATTTTAAATACACATTGCCAACATGACAATTAATGAACTCAAATATATTGTAGACTTATAGTATAAATATGATTTTTCTAACATCTAGTGCAGTAAGAGCTTTTGGCCCCGGTTATTTTCAATATTCTGCCCTGGTTCCAAAATCGAGGCATATTGGGGCGAAGCAAAAAGGGATAGCTTTTGGTCTCAGGTGTCAACCGAAGTAAAAACACCCCCTTTTTGTCTCAGTTCTATTCAACCTGAGGCCATATGAGACCCTTTTCTGCCCCGTTTGTGGTCGAACCAAAGCCATTTACTAAAAAAAATTAATTAAATAAAAATTTCGAAGACCTTTTGGCCTCAATTATGGTCTAAACCGAGGTCATAGACCCCTTTTTGGCCTTAGTTACGATGAGAACCAAGGCCTAATGTGCAATTTTTTTTAATATGATTTATGTTTTATGATAATCATTTAAACCTGTATATTTTTTTCCAGAAACCAGCATAGACATAACAAAATATTTTATGAAACGTTCACAATCTAAATACATTTAAAAGATAATTAAAAATCATCCACAATTCAAATACTATCCTAATCAATACTATTGTATATCTGAATTATAAATTTTGCAAATGCTATCCTACCAAACTTTATGAATTTCATGAAAAATGGGACATGATTCTTGAATGTCTGTAAAATAAGACATTAACTTAAGTTAATATATAAAAAGAAAGGATGTGAAAGGTTATGAATTCAACTTTCTCCATTACCAAAATACTAAAGACTAACATTTATTTGTTTCAAATCCGAAAATATAATATAAACACAAGACCTAGACTTTGGTTCCAATTATCTGGTTCTTTGATCAGTGTAATTGTTAAGTGTAGCCCTAGTCAATTTGATTTTCCAATAAACAAGGGTCATATATGATAAATTGATAATGAACGTGTGACTATGGAACACTAAGTTGTAGTTTTTGGGACGATTATGTTGTTTGAATTTAGTAACAAAATTTAGTAACTGATAATATTTTTAAATTTAGTTTTTATTTATCTTAACCATTAGCAAAATTCAAACTAAATTAACAGAATTGAAATTTTGTTAATTGTTAATATTGTTGCCAACGGGAGAGAGTAGTCACAACACATTTCATACCCACATTGCATCATAATTTCATGTATAGATTATATAAGCACTTGCTCACAAAACCCCAGATAAAATAGAGTATCTCTATACAACGCAAAAGTTCTAATTGCTTGGCTTCAATGCAATGCAACTTTAAAGTGATTGATTAAAAATTCAGTGATGGATAATATTTTCCGCATAATATATTATGCCTTACCCATTATGCAAGAATATTCTGCTAATTATAATAATTACAAAAGTTAGAAGTTTATCTCCTACATTAAGATATTCCGTGAGAAAAATAGAGAATATTTTATAGAAGCTCCTTATGGAACTGGTTGGCCATAAAATCTGCTACAAATTCATTTTTATAAGAAAAAATGATAGTCCGTGACTTAACGAAGAAACAATCGAGCTAATGATAACCAACAAAATTCTCCGTAACTGAACAATAATTTTTCACTCACCCACACAAAAAATAAATTAAAAATGCAAGACACATATCAGACAATCCTACACTTTTCAGGGTTTGTTACAACATCCTCAAGCTTCACCCAAAATGTTGTATACTGCTATCACCGTAACATTGAATTCAAGGATAGCTGGTATATTTCATCATCAGGAAAAAAACAAAACGCAAAGGAAAACTCATTTTTCGAACTCACGGGCAACGAGAGATGGAGATTCAATCGGCGACAATGGACGGTGAGACAGAGACGACGCCACGCGACGGACGACTGGTCGACGACAACGTTGGAAGCTGGTGGTGGCAGAGAAAGCGCAGCAAGTTTTGAGAAGAATAGTAAAAGGGTTTCGCAATTTGAGAATTTAACCGATTTTATGACTTCGGTTCAATTAATAACTAAGGCCTAAAATTACTTTATTACTTCGGTCCCTCAACACCCAAGGCCAAAAATACTGACAGTGGTGACATTTTTGAAATTTTGCTTATTGGATTGTCTTATAAGCTTCGGAGAAGTAAAATTTCAAATCTACACAGTAATTTTCTGTTAGTTTGTTATAAAAAGAATCAAAATTAATTATTTTAAAATTTTAAACAAATAAACTGAACTTTTTAGAATTTAAGGCGAACTTGAAGAACTAAAACAATAATTACTTTATTCTAATTAATATTGTTATTAAATAAATTATACTTACTTTGAAGATATAAATTAAAACATAACTTAAAACTGTGATTTTCCCTTCTCCCACTTGGGTTAAACTTTAACAAATTTAACATATATTATTCAAATAATTAAATAAATTCATACCAAACTATTATCTGTTTATATACTTTCTTAACCTTTTCTTTCTTTTAACTTATTCTCTTTTATACTTTTAATTTATAAGTATGATATATTTATATAAATTATAACGAACATAAGTACATATAATAAATTGCAAAAGGAGCTTCCGAATCTATAGACTGTTATAATTTTTGAGATCCGAAACAAACTCTCCTATTTCACTGTGTTGACTTTTGAAAATTTCAAATCTGAGGAACCAGAAAGATGGAACATACAAACCCACAAAAATACAGATATTATTGCATAGCTAAAGAAGCAACCACAGGGAGATGATCCAATGGAAACAAGATCTGCAAAACGCAAGAAAATGGCTCAGATTGTAGCGAACGATGCCAAAGCAGCCACGGATCGGATCAGTGATCTCCCTGATGCAGTTCTTCATCAAATTCTTTTCCTTCTTCCCATAAAATGTGTTGCACAAATGAGCATTCTTTCTAAAAGATGGAGACATTTATGGTGCACTTTCCCTGACCTTGATTTCAGAACCCTTGACCCATTTCAAATCTCTTCCAAAAATGTTAAATTTTTGGAGTTTGAAAAGCCAAGGCAACCTTTGGATTCGTCGCGGATGGATTTCATCACACAAGTTCTCTCCATTCGTGACAAACACTCGGACATTAGGGTTCTTTGTTTTCGTGCACGTTTGAGTTTTTCACGGTTAAATGGTTTGATTCGTAGGGCTATTAGGCATAACGTTAGAGAGCTTGATATCGAAGCGTCAACAGTGTGTACAGATGATTACTTCAACTTTCCTAGATGTATTATTGGGAGTGAATCGCTAAGGGTTTTGAAACTAAGATCAGGTTTTCGTTTGCCTCCATCATCAGTTATGAGGCATGGCTTTCAATCTCTTAAAACCTTGTCTCTTTCCTTCGTTATTCTGAACAACCAACCTTCTCTCACTGATTTGTTCTCTGAATCATCCTTTCCTCTTCTTCAAACTCTCACCCTTGATGCATGTTTCGGGTTGAAATATCTTCGTGTTGGATGTAGGGCCCTTGTAGATTTGAACTTAGAGAAGTGTTATGCGCTTGAGGGTTTGGATATCTCGTGTGCAAAACTTGAGAGAATGAGATTGGTGAAATGTTTTGTTGCCTATAGTGAGAAGAGTTGGGTGAAGATCAATGCACCAATGCTTCAACATTTGTGTTGGCAGCATAATGCAGTCACTGATATGGCTATGTTTGAGCCTTGGAATGTGTTGCATGAGGTCACAGTTGGTTTCTTTATATTGACGAGAGATAATAGTCAGAGTAAGCTTCAAAGTGCTGTTGAATTATTATCTGGACTGTCTCGTGTGCATTCCTTGTGTCTTGAAAGGCAAACTATTGAGGTAAATTTCATTTTCTCTTTAGGAGTAGTGCATGCTTCACACTCAGATATATGAAACTTTTAGAATTCTGCTTTCTTCTGCAAGAGTAATACTTACTCATAATAACACAGTGATTTGAGTTAGGCGAATTTGAATGGTAAGAAAACCGTGAATCAATCAATTATATTAGAACTGTTAAAACATACTCAATCATGAGGTCAATTTACCTTAAGTTTCTAATTCTAATTTCGTCTAAATTTGTAATTGATCAATGATGCATATATAGTCCATTGTTCATGATTATAGTCGATTGATGATCATAATCCTAAGCTCATCCCAAAATTTGTCTGCATATACATCACATTCCTGAATCTCTTTCCTGCATTTAACTTGTTGAATGTGAAAAACATAGATTCGTAACCTTCGTTTTCTTTCTTTTGCTGCTTGCAGATTCTGTCAAATAATCACCTCCTTTTTCAGCCATTTTATGATCTTAAACATTTAGAACTGCAAACTGGTTTCAACAAAAGTAATGTTCCGGGATTGACATGTCTATTCAAGAGCTCTCCCACTCTCAACACTTTGATTCTCAAGATCATTCATGAATATAGGATTGAAAGAAAAGTAAGCAATATAACATTATTACTGTTATTTCAAGCTTGTTCATCTGCACAATGCACTACTACAATTAAAAAAAAAATTACACTTGATGAGAGTTTGATTATCGTTTTGATCGAATTCAGGAATGGAATAGAGACTTGTGGGACGTGACTATCACAGAGGGGGAACAGTATTGGGAGTCTCAGATCAGAACTCTGGAGTCTTTTCTACAACACTTGAAAGTGGTAAAAATTCATGGATTTCTTGATTATGAGAATGAAGTTGCACTTGCAAAGTTTCTTCTTAAGCATGGAAAAGCCTTGGAAGAAATGGTATTACACACAGGAAATTGCAATGCAAGAGACACTCTTAGGCGACAAAAGATAAGGTCACAAATGAGGGGATTTTCTTGGGCTTCTTCTAATGCAAAAGTGGCCTTTCAGTAGGTCACGTACCATATTCTCAAGAAAAAACTTTACCTTTACTTGTTCAAAACCAAAACAAAAGAAAAACTTTATTTTTCAATAATAAATATTTATTGGGGATCTGTTGTTTATTCATCTTGTATATTCAAATGAAATTTGTGTCATTTAATATTTATTTAAACAAAGAGGTTAACTTGCTTTATATATATATATATATAAAAGCTCTTTCTTTTTTGTGATAAAATGTACTACGTATTTCACATTAAGCTAATTTCTCTTCAAAAGGACAAAATCACAGAATAGTAAGATAATTATTGTGAAGTTTTCAACTTTAAGAAATTTAGATTTTCCGTTTTTATTTGTCTTGATTTTTTTTTTTTTTTTTCATTTCTTTCATTCTATTATTTTCAATATCTTTAGTTAGTGAAAGAACTAAGAAAAAAGTTGAATCATGTTCTGTTTATGTAATCAATGGATACAAATTTTACATATTTTTTTTTGAGTGGAAGAATAAATTCCTCTAAAAATGGTGTTTATGTAGGAGAAAGTAATGATTATAGTAAGATTTCTATGGAATATTGTCTAATATTATTTAATTGGAGTATACTAGCTTGCTAATGATGAATTTAGTTCTCTTTGGTTTGATAATACTCCTAATATAAGAATCAAAGTAGATAATAAGAATAAAATCATTCAAGTAAAACAATCACAAATATAATAAAGCATATGATTCATTCATATTTGCACAATAAGCAAAGCGTGTTTATTACAACTAAATATCCAGAGGGACACCAAGGTTGGTTGAAAGAAATTAAGACAAAATCTCATAATAATAATAATAATAATAATAATAATAATAATAATAATAAGTTAAGTTGAGTATAAGACTCCATACTAATAATATGAGCTTCTAGAATTTAAAGTAGTGTCACATGTTGTTCTAGAATTTGTTCATGATTGTCTTGCCAATAAATAAGTATACAAATACTAAATCAAAGAAACAAAGATGAAGAATAAGAGAAGTACACGAGGGTGACATTGATACTAATTTAGATGACACAATGACTCTTCGATAATTCATGCATTAAAATTGATTTATGATAATTATGTTTTACATTAATATGATTGTGATTTGTAATAATCATAGTAAGCGAGAGACAAAATAATTGTCACATTTGAGTGTAGAAAAACACGATAGGGTTTAAACATTTTTATCATAATTAGCTTATTTGTTTATTGAAAATTGATTGTTCTAATTCGATTACTCTATAAATGCAATAAGTTTTACTTGTAGATTACACTAGAAGATATATAAAGGTGGTAGTCTTAGACAGCCTAATGGTCGAACTGTCCGTGTTGACGAAAGAGCTTTTATCAAAGACCAACTCTCCTAATTCTTTTGTTCAACAATCGTAGAGTCTGCACGCCCTATCTATAAAGGTACCTAACTTCTTACTACATTTTCTACAAAGTCCACTATGAATCAACATTCACCGTTATAGGGGGCATTTACACCTAAGTATGAATGTTATTGATTAAAGGCCCTGGTTTTATGCTGAAAAACGATAATGAGTTAAATTTAATTTAATTTTTATTATTCAATGTGTTATTGCTTGAATCTATCATTTTAACAACGTGTTTGAATACAAACTTACACCAACAAATGATCTTTCTAGTGCAATCCTACACATCACCAAGTAACAATTTGATGAACTCAATCCCACTTAGAAGAAGGTTTGAATTGAGCTTTGAGATAAAAGGTTTGGACAATTGATAATGTTGTTTTCTACCTTTTATTGATGTTAAGTTTCGTGAATAAAATCAACTCCTACATAACTTTTATCTTATTTAATCCTCTAGTTTATGTTGTTTTTGCATTATTTCGTATTTTAGTTGTTTTATACTTTTTTACTTCTAATCTCTATTATGAGTGTGTGAAATAAAACAATAGGAAGCAATTCTGGTGGAGGAAAACAAGTTGAAACTCAAGCAAGCATGATTGGACAGGAAAGATTGACTTTTACACAAATAATCATGTCAAGGGGCACCGAGATCAATTCCAGCACTGCAAACATGGAGAAAGGACTCACATATATGTATATACTGCCTTGGACCACCTTTGGAAGGCCAAAAAGCGACCATTGGGCGTCAGGGTCACTCGTTGGGCGATCTGGTGGCTCGCTGGGCGAAAATGACACCAGAACTACAATATTTGAGTTGTTGGGCGCAAAATATGGCTCGCCCAGCGAGTTACATGTCTGAAAACGTCAATTTTAGGCCTCGCTGGACGAGAATGAAGTCGCTGGGCGAGAATATCGACCCCAATATGCGAATATGGTTATTTAATCATGTTTCTACGAGAGTATTAGGGGATTCCTCATTTTGCACGAAGAGAAACACCTTGGGTGCTTGGGAGAGACTTTTGGAGTCTATTAGGGGTGTTGGGAAACTCTCCCTTCTCCTTCTTGGGTTTCCTTCTTCATCTATGGAGGTTTTACCCCTTTTGGGTTGGAGAGGATGATGGGCTACAAAATTGGAGGCGGAGATGCGAATGGGAGGCGCAATTAAATCATGAAGCAGTATTCAAGAACCTTGGGAGAGGGATTGTTTCTACTTTATGGTTCCAATTTCTTCCCTATTCTTCAATTTTGTAAAATCCTAGGTTCTCCACCATAGAGAGCCAATTCTAGTTGTTGAGATTAGATGTAAAACATTGAATTTTTGTGTAAAATTGTGTTGTTAGTTTATATGCTTTTCCAATTCATGTTAGTATTTGATTTCCATACTTAATGCTTGTTGTGGTTTAATCACCCATGGCTTGTTTGTGGTTCTTGAGGTGTTGGGAAACATCTTTAGAATCTAGATTTGAAATTAAATACCAAATGGATGCTTGTATCTAGAAATAGAACTTGGTTCATTAGTAATCTTAGATTCTTGAAACTAATGCATAATTTCACTTGTCGAGGATTCAAGGAATTGAAACTTTATGAGTGATCATAGGATCAAAGGCTCTAGGAATAGGATTTGAGTATTCTTGTGAATTGATTTTAACATGAATATGGAATTGGGATAATTTAGAATGCATGAGAATGAAATGGTTGAAGTCTAATCTTGACAAATTGTAAATACACTATGTTAATTTCTTGTTGCACACCAACTGTATCATAAAATACAAAAAGAGTTTTCATTGTGTTTGTGTGAACTTTGTGTCTAATTGAGTCGTGAATTGCGAGAGTTGTCATGCGTTGCACAAGTCCCTTAGGAGAGAATGATAAAATACTTATTACTTGCTATGTGCGATCGGTGCACTTGCCGTGTTGGTTTTTCACTAACAACAATTTAAGGTAATTTCCATTATAATTACATTTAAAATGTTATTTAATATTTCTACTATTTTTGCATCCTGGCTAATTTTTCATGCATAAAGAGTATAGATGGGATCAAGAATAAGTGCAAGTTATAAGATTCACTTTTTATCCAAAAGGCTCACATATTATGAAAATACAATGAACAAAATTAGGACTAGTCAAAATAAGGGCATTTGAATTCCACTAAATGTTTGAGCAACCTTGGACCTACAAGTAGTGGTGTCATTGTCAAAGTAAATCGAGTTACTAAGAAAGGAGTCTTAGCCTAACTACTATCATGGTTCCATATCTACTGCAACTCACTTTGAGAAAATGGTAATCTTAATATATCTTTATATTTTCTATATATTTAATTTAAATATACAATATACTAGATTTAGGTATTCAATTTTATTTTGTGTTTAAATATATGTGGGCTAGGAACTTGAATGACCACTAACTATTTGGGAGCTTCTAGAGATAACAAAGAAATTAAGTACTAGAGAATGACTCAATGATAAGACACATGACCTTGAGGTATGTTTAAACTTTAAGTTATAATTTAATGGTTGTCATATGTTTTCTTCATAAAAATCACATCAAGAATAAACCCAACATTGCATGCTAGAAGGCTCTTCTTCACAAAATGAAATATACTTTCCTATACTTGCACATTAAAACAATGACCCATTCTACCAGGAGTTGAGGAATCACACTAGGTTTAGAGTCCTTAGGTTCTAGTGTATCAGGGGTGAACCTATATCTACATAAAAAGAGTACTCCTAGGACATTGAATGATTTTCAAAATAAGTAAACAAGATGGTAGTGGTGTAATAGAAGAAGATGGGATGAAATCAAGTCATAGTCCCTACTCCACTCAATCCATCTAATAACTACTATCTATTTTTACTTCCATTCACTATCACAAACATAAAACCCAAAAATCAAACTACCAATATACTTGTTAAAACCATGTGGATACGACGCTTGTTGATACTGCTAAGTATCAATACACTTGCTAGGAAATGATTGGTTAGAAACAATCATCAACTACTTTCACATGTGCTTACTTTAATATCAGTCAAGATCCAATGGTTCATCAAATAGAAGAAATGTGTAAAACTATCCAAAAGTTAAATGTTTACTTATGGCAAAGGATGACAAGGAGAGAACACTTGAATAAAAGATGGAGCAATTGATGAAAAATCATGAGATACAAAGTGAATGCATTATATATTAATTGGATCATGTAATATGTATACTTCATTTTTATACTTCTCTTTACTATTTTATATATTGGGGTTGACTATCATTTAACCTGATTAAATTTTGATATTTCTATTGTTAAAATATTCAAATTTGTTCTTCAGAAACTAAAAAATATTTATTGTTAAATGTTTCTACTTTTTACCATCAATTTAGCCACCGAAAATGACTTCAAATTCGTTAAAAATCTTACCCATTAGCAACAAAATATTTGCATTACTATATAATTTATATTTGTGATCGAATTAATGATAAAACACTTTTTAAAAATTAATAAAATTTTGACCGATTAGCCATAGAAAAATGAGTTGTTATATGTATGGTCACTATTTTGGTTGCTAAACATGTTCACAACCTGTTAAAACCTTTTAGCTACTGAAAAAAGTGATTGATAAAATATATTTTTTGTGCTGTGTTTGATTTCCTGACCTTATACATCTTCTTAGATTACTTTCAAACAAATCAACATTTTTCTATTTATGTTATTACATATAACATACAAATACGTAAAATGTTAGAGACAAATTCCTTCTCAAAAATAATTTTTTACTTACTGGCAATCCTATAATGTGAAAGGCATTATGGCCATAGGCATTACAGATGTCAAAATGGGTTTCAACCCGTGAGCCAATCCGGCTCACCACGAGTTCGAGCCGGGTTGGATTGAGAAAAAATTAGTTTTTTCAAAAGTGGGTTGAACTCAACCCGACCCACTTAACCTATGAGTTAAACAAGTTCGAGCCAGGTTGAGGGTGGGTTGACCCACTTAACCCACCAACATTTTTTTACAATTTTTTATTTTTTTAATAATTATTTACTATCCCCAATTATATAGGTTTACAATTTCATATTTTTAAATGCTAGAATGTTGCTCAATAATAGTTATATACGCTGATACTTTAATCTTTAACTATACTCTTTATATAAATTACTCAAGCAACTGTCTTATAAACATTTTTTTCTAACTTAGCATGATAAAAATGTATAGTTTTTTTTATTTATATTTTGTTGAATAACATGACAGAAAATGTGTAATATTAGCCATATTTTTTTGGACTATGTGGACACTTTCTTGAAAACAATTCATCATATATTGGTGGTGAGCATGATGAAGACATTGTTTCTGAGTTTTACTATGATTGTCATGTCATGGGTTTCTTAAAAAAATATTTAAATATTTGAATACTTAAAAATAAATACATAATATTTTTTTTCTGTGGGTTGGTGAGCCAACCCACTTAACCCACCAACTCGTGGTGGGTTGAGCCAGGTTGTAAAGTTTCTGGTTCACCATAAAGTGAGACGGGTTGGTTTCACTCATTTTCAACCCGACTCATGGTGAGCCAACCTGTGCGAGCCAGGTTGGCTCACTTTCACATGTCTAATAGACATAAACCTCTCATACATGTCATGAGTAGGGGTGGCAAAATGGACCAACCTGCCCTATTTTGGCTAGCCTTGCCCTTAGCTCGCCAAAAACAGGCCAGGCTAGCCGCACGGTAAAATAAACTGGAAAATGCAACCCGCCACGCCACAGGATAGGCTAGCGGGTAGGCTGACTTGCCACTTTTTTTTTAATTTGTGTTTATAATTTTTTTGTATATATACTTATAAATAAATATTTAAATCACACAAATATTTTTTAAACTTTTAATTGATCAATTAATATTTTTAATTGGATAAATTAAAATAATTATTACAATTACATGTTAAATTACTCTCGTATAACTAATAAATTGAACTTAGTTTATAAGGGTTAATGATTTTAATTATAATAGTGTTGGATATTTACATCTTTACAAAAGTATAATATAAAAAATTTAATCTTTTTAATTAAAATAAATAGGCATATGTTAGGACTAAATTGAAATCAAGACAATGACAATTGGTAATGACAGTGACATGTGGCAGTACCTTGTCACGTTGTAATGTCAATGTCACATATCACACTAGGGACCTCACACATGGCAAAAAAAATTAAAAAATTAAAAAATTAAAGAAAATAAATAATGAAAAAAAACAAAGATTGATACGTGACACACCATTAACGATGTTAATAATTTTGTTATGAAAGGGACCTAATTGAGACATTTTTTTCAAAAATTGGGATGCAATTGATACATTTGTAAAAACGGGACCAAACTGACACATCCACAAAAGTAAGTATCATTCGACTAACTAAGCCATAAATAATAAAAAAACAAAGAGTAAGCGGATCAGGGCAGGCTGGCCCGCAAGTTTGGCAAGCTGGGTGGATCAGGCGAAAACAGACTAGCAAGTTGAAAATGTCAACCGATCCGCCCCTGTTTTGTGGGCTGGCCGTTGACCGTTGCTCACGTTTTCACCCATAGCCATGAGACACTACTAAATAGTGACATCCCGTTATATATGCACATGCATATAATGCAATCAATTTTAGAGAAAAAAAAAGTCACTATAATAATTAATTTAGATATCAATTTATAAACTAAAAATTATTAGTATCTAAAATAGTCTTTTTTTTATTAATAAAAAAATTATAATTTATTTGTGAATTAATTTAAATTTATTTGTGTTTGAAACTTAGTAGTTAATTTTAAAGACCAATTAATATTCTAATTCAAAAATCACTAATAATTTTTTATTTATAATAAAGATTATTTTATATACCAATAATTTTTAATTTATAAACTGATATTTAAATTAATTAATATAATAGCTAATTATTTTTGTCCTTAATTGTTATTTAATTATTTTCTTATAATTGATTGTTATTTAATTAGTTTTATAATGATTAGAGATCACAAGAGGCAATTAAAAGTAAAACATATTGGTTGTTCGATTATGAATGATATAAGTCCATTTAAACATCATTTATTTATAGTTATATTAATTAAATAATTGATTTTGCATCAATTAATTATGTTTTCAAGTGTATATTAAGACTATGTGAACGACAGAGAACATATGATATATGGATTTATGAACCATCAACTCATTCATCCATTAAGTAAAAAAAATTCAAAAACATGCTAAGAGAAGATATATATATATATATATATATATATATATATATATATATATATATATATATATATATATTCAACCGTATAAACTTGTTATATCTTTTACATGATTAAACTAGGATGAGTTTGCTTACTAAAAAAAGCTCCTCATTTTGTTACATTAAACATATATAAATATTTCCTAACTTGTGCTTTTATTATAAAATAAAAAATTAAATGTTATCATGGCTTAAAGATTCACATATAAAATTTATAATTTTGTTATTGTGAATTAGATTGCAAATTGAATTGATTTGAGAAGTTGTTTTCCTTTATATTATTAAGATTTTGAGTGTTTCAATATAAGAAAATTTCTTGAAATCATTTGCTTTTCCAATTAAAATGTACCATCAAGCCAAAAGAACATAGCTGGCAACCATACAAGAGGACAGGAATTGGATGTCAAACCAAATCATTCCCTTTTTTAAGTGAAAGGATAGGTTCGTTGATTAAATGAGGGAAAATAAATTTTTCATTTGCGCTAATTAATCACTATTAGTAATAATTGTAATTATTTATTATTATTATTATAATGAAAGGAGAAAACAAAAATACACTCCTAATAATATGGACAAGCCAAAAAGATTTTATTAATCTAAAAAGAATGGTTAACTCTCATGTAGCACCATGATTATACAAAAAGCTAGCCTCATCCCCCAGTTCTTCATACATCTCCATTGCGAACAAACCCTAAACAAACCTATCTTATTTTCATTTAGATTATTTTCTATAATTTTTTTTAATTGACAACATTCATACTTTTTATTTAATTTTTTTGCAATTGTGAAATATACAAGATGTCTTTTTAACTAATGCATACTACTTTTTAAACGATGTAGATAAGACTTAAGATAATGAGGAGGTGCATTCAGAAAATAGTGTTTTGGATGGAAACAAAATGTGGTGCATGCATGATGGCAGATATTGGGAAAAAAGGTGCAGACAGTGGAATAAAGAATTGACCCTACATGGCAAAACCAAATTGTTGTCCTACTTCATCCATCCACATCTACACTGTTACTGTGGCATGAGTCAATTCCCTGATATTTGGAACTCAATATTCAAACATCATTTTCCTTCTTTTCTCTGCATCTCATCATTTTCTTACTGCACTTATTTATAGTTTATTTGGTTGCTTAGTTTAAAGACAACCACAGAAAATATGAAAACACCAGAATAGAGTGAAAATTTTGGCATGAGTTTCCTTCAGTTGTAGCAGAACCAAACCGTCATGCCAAGGGATCAGTAATAGTTTTAAACTGTTTTAAGCATATCTTCGTGTATGGACAACTCCCAACACAGAAATTGAAAGATTTCTTTTACTATAATTTTAATGTCTCTTTTCAATAACTTTCACTATTTTTTATTTTGTTCAAGTTAATTTCTTTATTAATAAAAATATTCAATCAAATCCTTCAATTTTTGAAAACACAATGGTGTGACTATTTCTTATTCAGCATATAATAAAATCGTTTACAAGTAGATAATGAAGATTTCGGTTTATTCATATCAATATATGAAATTATGATTTAATTATTCGGATGGTCTTCACCTTTAGTAGAGGTGTATTAATTTGGTTTCCATTTTTAAAAAGTCTCAATTTTATCTCAATTTTCGAAAAAGTGTCTTGATTGAGTATTAGTAATTCTTGTCTAATTGAGGCACTTTTTTCAAAAGTTGAGATGAAATTAACATTTTTTTTATAGCGAAAACTAGATTGATACACATCTACCAAAGTGAAAACAATCTTAATAATTATACTTTTAAAGGTTGAAAAAATTAATTTACTTTACAAATGTTAAATGTTATAGTGTTACATTCTAAAAATTGATAGAGTTGGTAGACATTTTATTAATAAAAGGACTAAATTGAATAAAATAAATGAATTACTTATAAAAATTAATTAAGTAAAGATTATTTCTTTATATTATATTAATAAATTTGGAAATAGTAATTGAATTCACCAAATTCCATTACAATGAAAAAAAAAATATTCACTTTACGTTGTGTTTTATCCTTATATAGTGTTCTACTTTCTCATTTCTATCAATGTGGTTTAGACTCACACTTGAATTCCTAACACATGTATTATTTTTCCAATCAATTGGTATAACACTACCAGAAAATGTTTCATTAGTAACCAATTTTAGTAAACAAAAGTTGTTAGTCACTGTAATGACCAATTTAGATACCAATTTAAAAAATAAAAAATTATTGGTTACTAAATTAGTCACTATTATAAATAAAATATTTAAATTGGTCACTAAATTCGTCATCAATTAATTAGAAACCAATTTAGAAATTAAGTCATTTTGGTAGTCAAAACCTAGGTAGCTAATGTTTAGTGATCAATTTCCTTTGGTAGCCAAAATTATGGTAACTAATTTTAAAGACAAATCTAGTGACCAATTATAATTTTTTATTCATAATAGTAACTAGTTTAGTAATCAATAATTTTTTACTTATGAATTAACATCTAAATTAGTTATTATAGTGGGTAATAATTTTTAGTCATTAAAATTTGTTACTGTTGAAACATTTTCTAAGTGTTATCAATTGTCTTATGTAATTGACAAAGATAGTTACATATGATATCAGTTATTTTGTGGCGGACCAAATTCGTATGGATTAATTTATTTATTGGATGATTGTGATTTGCATAACTTAAATCTATTCGTAAAATTTATTTTTCTTTTTAATTGTCTTATAGGACAAGCTTATTAAATTTCTAGAAAAGAATGAGTTAACTTTTTATAAGAAGGTAATTAAAATTAATTTATAACCAAATTAAAAATAAAATTAAAATATTACATGACATTTTTATAAATCAACTCATACTTGAACTAATTTTAGTTTATGAAAATGTTGCCTTTAATTTATAAAATAATTAACTTAGATTTTTCTAAAATAATTTATGAAAAAAAATAGTCCAGGCATAATTTAAGTCAGAATTTCTTGTACATAACTCGTAAGAAGAGTGGTGGCATATATAGACGGACTAATAGAGTTGTTATATTGTTATGAACAATTAAAATTTTCTAGAATAAAGCACAATTTACTATAATCTTATTTTGTTCCTCATTAATGTGAGACTTGCTTTCATATTGCTATTTCAGCATAATGATACTAATGATGAGCTCAACTAAAAGATAGGAGAGTAATTTTTGAAACATAAAGATGATTAAATAAAGCTTATCTCTTAATAAAGTTTCATTCGTAAACTGATGATCAAATCCCATTTATAAACTACATAACTATTTTAGTATAATAAATATTATTTAAGTACTGTTATATTTTTCTTTTAATATAATAAAAATTTTATAATCTTATTATTTTAATTTTATTAATGACTAAAATAAATAATCACGTGTTTAAATTTAAAATAATAATTATATAAGTATATTAAAGAAAAAATTAAAATTAATATAACATTTGAGAAAATCTTTTCCTCTTTATTATTTATTTATAAATATAAAATATTTAATAAAAGGTTGTTTATTCAATATATATATATATATATATATAGACATTAACTTATTTTTTCAATAATCACATGTAATAATTATTAAAAATTAATTATTTTAACTATAAATAAAATCCAAACAAAATAATATTAATGATAATAACAATACAATTTTCTTTTTCTATACTACCATTGAAATGTACCGAGACTCAACCTACTCTTTAAATGTACGGTGGGTTTGAATAACGGGAAACAATATATATACTTTGTGTACGGTTTGACCCAAATGCTCCACTTAATATTAATATATATATATATATATATATATACTTTTATTTTGCCGATAAAAAAACAAAAAACCCCTTAATAGTTAGTGTGTAAATGTATAAGAATTTATTATTAACAATAATTTGAATTAATAATTATGTGGACTTTATTTGCAGTGATAATATTTATTATTTGACATTTCATACTTAATTAATATATACAAAAAGTAATTTTGTGAAGTTGATACGAAGTTCCATGAGAGTCCTTAAATGAAAGATCTTACACTATATTAGATAAAAAAGAAACTTACAACATTAATGGAACAACATGGGTTTTCCACGAGTTAATACAAGAAATAAAAGATAAAAGCAATGTTTCCTTGGCCTATATAAATTACATTATTTGAAGTCAAGGGAACATGCACCATTTCTTGTGACCAGGGACCCACTGTGGACATTTTCTACTGAAGTAACTGGAAACTGTCTTGGAATCCAGAAGTTCAACAATGGGAGCATATTTCACACAACGAGGTGTCTTATACTGATTTATGGACGCACCCTGGCTCAGAGCAAAGTCCATAAGCTTGTCAAAGGTTCCATTCTCCACAATCTTTATTTCCAGTGCTCCAATCGACTCTGACACCCTTCCTTGTCTATAAACACTGTTCAGACACCCTTCTACTGCAAAACAACACTCCTCAAAAACAGAACCAGGAATTGGGGTCTCATCATTGGTGTTAATCTCCCAGTACAGCACATAGTGGCCTGGGATAGTGGACGTGTCAGCACAGCTTGTGTATTCTGTGAGTGATGCACCGAAATCTGCAAGACGCTTCGCTCCATTCTTCACAGCATTTTGCAGCTCAACCTCATCGGTCTTGTCAGAATCAATGCTCAAAACCACATTCTTTCGGCACACGAAGTTGAATTGTGGTGCCTTGTTCTTGAATCCTGCTACACGGAGTATGTCACCAACCCTGTACCTGTAAAGTCCTGTGCATCATTGCATGATCGTTAGAAGAGACAAAGTTTATTCTTTTCCTAAAATCAATTGAAAGTAAAAGTGAACTTTACCCGCATAAGTGGTGACCACAAGCTCATATTCTTGACCCAACTCCACATCCACAAGATCAACCAAACGTTCCTGGTCAGGTTGAGAAATAGAAATATTGGTCTGTCCCTTGGTTTTTTCGAGTGGCAAGAACTCAAAGTAGGCCATGGTGGGAATGAGGGTGTAAGACACCTCATTCGGTTCACACAAAGGGTTCAAGTTGAGGCCAAAGTAACACTCAGACGAAGCATACATGGTGCAGACAAGAGGGAGACCATTGCTGTAGTAATCCAATATCGGAATATACTGAGACATGGTTCCTGTAACAATAACATCAACATACTTGGTGTTTGGCCACACCCTAGTGATGATCCCCTTCCAAGACTCCTTCTTGCACTCACCTTCGATGAAATCCGCAAGCTTGGGGTTTGGTTTGAGGATCTTCATGATGGCCTCTCTCACAGACGAGTCACTGATTTCTGGGTCTACGGTGCCATTTCTTATGTCACGGCACAAACTCACCCAATGCTTTTCTAGGAACTTGATGGCACGGATGAAGCCTGAGGCGAAAACGGCCCCAACACGAAGAACTTGTTCGTTTTGTGAAAGTCCACAAAGCATCTGAGAATACATGCTTTGGTAAGAGTCTAGGCAGAGAATGGATTCAATGGGACTGGTGTAGTTTGTGTAGGGATCGTATCTTTGTTTAGAGTTTTTGAAATGTGAACTCTTGTAGTAACTGGTTAAAACTGGACGAGCTAGGAGCCCCCCTGGGGTTTTGGCTTCTGATTTTACGAAGAGAAAGTACATACCCTTGCCTTTCTCCAAACCTGGAACAAATTGGTCCATCACTGGCATCAAGAGGCTGTACAGTAATGATCTTCTCTCAAGTTCATCTTCTATGGTTGGCATCAGCTTTCTCTCCCCACCAGATGTTCCAGAGCTGAATTTAATCAACACAGTAATAATGTTATTTCACTTTTCGCTGTTTTTTCATCTACTTTTCTTTAATCTTAGTTCACACTTTTTCTTCTTGTGAATGTGTTGCTCATGACATTAAAATGTTTCATTTTTTAAATTAAATTATGATTTTTTTTTATTTTATGAAAGTAACGTAAAATAAATTATATATGAAATGTCATATGTAAAATAGAAACAAAATTTTACAATAAACTATAATACAATTTTTACATATTATTAGTATCTTTTATAGTTTAATTTAGAATCAAAACACAACTTTTTAATAATAAATTAGAAATGAAAAAGATATTTAAATCTAAGAAATAAAAAGAAAAGAAAATTTATGTAGAGAAGAAAAAAAAATTTAAAAAGTATGAATCTGGCCCTACCCTTATATCATGCCTGGGTTATTCTTAATTTCTCAATATACATGTTCCATAGACAACTTATTTCACATCAACTTTTTGCACGTTCCTTTTACACTCCAGATTTTTTTGTTCTTTTATTGTCTCACACTTTCAAGCTACTAAGCTTTTTAGCATATGAAATACTCTATAACCGAAGGAAAAAAAAAGAACTGATGTAAAAATAAACACGTCTATTCCAAAAAAAGGAATGTTAATGGTATTTTCTGCACCATAACTATAATTTTTTATCTTTAATTTAATGTCACTTATTTGATATTTCTCTCCCATCATTATTAATATCTATAATACCCTCTTCTTAAAATGAAAAGTGATATCATTAAAGTAGAGTACACATACCAGATGAGAAAAACTGATATATGATAAAAATGTAGGGGAAATAATGAAAAAAAGTAGGAAGAAAGTGATATGAAAGGAAAGAAAACATATATAACAATAACAAGGAGTGGAAGAACATAGTAACTAAAAACTGACCTAGTGAGGAACTCGGAAATAGGTTTGGAACATAGAATTTGGGAGGTATCACCATTAGCTATACGATCGATATCTGGCTTCAAATCCTCGTACGTGACCACAGGCATGATGTTCTTGAAAGTGTGTCTGTCTGTGCGGCCATCTAAGCCATGGCGTTGAAGGTACTCAGCATGTGCACTGGAGGAAAGGATCTCAGCAAGGACCCTTTTCTGAATTTCATCAGCGTTGCTAGTAACATCCTCAATGTATTTCAGTGCTTCATTATTGTTGTTGCAGAGGTAGTGGCTAGGAGCCTCAGGCATGGCTATAGATAATGAGATATATGTGGTAAGTGTGTGAGGGTGGAACAACAAAAAAAGGTGTCGATGGGAGTGAGAAATGGAGATCTGACTTTGGAATTTGGACTTAACTGGGAGGAGGAGTGGGTTGGAAAAACAGACATAGTGAAAGGACATATTTATAGGAAGAAAAGGAATGTGGTTAGAGCTTGAAAACCACTTGAGTGTAGTTGAGAGACCAATCAATTTTTTTTTTTTGAAACAGTGGAGTTGAAAATGACATGTCTAAGGAAGGTTCGTGTGCAAGTGTTGGGTTAAGATTAATGTTTTGTTAAGTAGTGATGAAACTAATAAAGTAACCCTTTTTACGTGTGATTTATCAAACTATGTAGTCGAGTACATTATTTGTGAACGTGAAAAATATAAAACTAATCGATCTTCATGTGGGGCTAGACTCACTATTACTCTTTCCCAGGCCTTTATATATCATCACGTCACATCACTTGACACTGTATTCCTAACACTTGAGGGATACCATTAAATTTCGTAGCTAGGTAGAGATAGGTAGGGGGAAAGGCTAACTCTATGTTTTGAGTTAGGGTATAGGAAGAAAGAAGGGTAAGAAATAAATAAATATAAAAAGGAATTAAAAAATATAAGTTACAATGTGAATTCAGTCTTTAAATGTATATTGAAAAATTTAGTTTTACAGGCGTACTGGATACACGCCTGCATGTATTCCGCCGCTTGTTCGCTAAACCGCCACCGTCTTCCGTAACTTCCTTCTACTTCTACGCCTACGCCCCAACTTTCTCTATATTTTAATGTAAATAAATATCACATTAAAAAGTATCACTAAATCTCCAAATTTCCTTATTATATTTTTTTTTTTTTTTCGGCTTTCATGTATAAAGTTCCTAATCCTAACTTGTATTTTATAAGATTAATTTTTGCATCAAAACTATCTTCCTTTTTAGTATTGGAGACGTGTTATCTTTGACAAAATATACGGGGAAAAAGACTTGTGCAAAGCATTTGCATTGCTACATAGAACTTTCAGTGAAATGCACCATTAAATGGTTTTGTGTGTTGCGTTAATTTCACTCTAACTGCCTAACTATCCCATTCATCCGACACCTGCATGCCCGAAAATGAAAACATTGCAACTTTTAGTTTTATTTTCCAATGAAGATGGCGATCGAAGATGATGATTATCCAAGACAGATAAAAGGGTTGGTCCCCATGTTGCCACTTCAAAGGTTGTACCTTAATTGCTCAATTATGTTCCAGCAGCCATCGTGGATTCATTATCCACGTGCCACACCATGCTCTTCCACTCAGCTAGGGTTTACTTCCGACTCTCTCTCCCCAGCTTTTATTTTTTTACAGAAACTTTTATGCTAAACATGAAGTTATTGAGATAGTTGAAGTAAGTACGTAATAGTTGCATGTAATTATTGAGGGAGTGGAGATTCTTTATTATTGCTTGCACGCTTTTAAAACTTATTTCTTGAGAGAATGAAATGAGATGGAGAAGGTGTTGACTCCAGGAGTGGACTGTGGAGGAAGAAACATTGGTCGACCTACTTCTTCTTCTTCTTCACCAAGTATTTGAAAGTCACTCATAATAATTATTCATGAACAAAGAACGAGGAGGAGACAGCTATATCTATGTGGTCCAGCTATCTCTCGTTCCAACTTTTCTTACCTAAACCTCACTTTAATCATACATATTAGGAAAGATTCATCAAAGTGTATCAGTGGTAATCGTAGGAAGTCATACATTCAATACATATATAAAATCAATTTACAGTATTGCGTAAATCTCTATTACAACTCAATTTTCTAAGATCAAGTTATATTTGATTTCATTCTTTAATTTGATATCAAAATCATAACACCATAAAAATAATATCTTATCAGTAATCAATTTTAGTAACCAAAAGTTGATAGTTACTGATCAATTTAGTTATTAATTTACAAAATAAAAAATTATTGATTACTAAAATAGTCACTATTATGTATGAAAGATTCTAATTGATTTCTAAATTGGTTTTTAAAATTTAACTACCAATATTTTAGTTACCAAAGGGAATTGGTCACTAAACATTAGTTACCTTGGTTTTTGCTATCATAGGAATTGGTTTCTAAATTATTTTCTACTTAAATAATAACCAATTTAACGACCAATTATAATTTTATTCATAATACTGATTATTTTAGTAACCAATAATTTTGTATTTTGCAAATTGGTCACTATAGTTATTGACATTAAAATTGGTTGTTGATGAGACCTTTCTTGTAATGTAAGTTAGAGTCTATTTTAACAAAAATTTTGTTTGTTAGATCTATTATTTTGTTCATTATCAAATTATTTATTAAATTATTTATTAATGTCTAGTCTCACATAAAAGATGTATATGTCACGGTACAAAAGAAGTGGAGTAGAAATCTATATTAATTAAAGATAATATCAATTCACAATGTATAGATATATACTTTGACTTACAAGTTAATTTTGTAAAATTTATTAATATCTATGTCTCGTATAGAAATGTATATGCATGAGCATGAAAGAAATAAGTGTATTAAAAATTCATATAACTCTAATTTATAATGAGTTTGAAAAGAAGAGCTTCCTGAAAATAAGAGTATGCAGAAAAGTTGTGTGGAATTTGAGATAAAGTAGAACAGTGTTGGGAATAGAATAGAGGGCTGAGCACCAACCTTAGCCGCCGGGAAGGGGGGGAACACCGTAACGAGGTGTTGACTTGAGTGGTCCCACGCGGACATATCTCTTCCTGTCTCCTTCGCGCGTGTTATGGTCACTTTCAAACTCCACGTGTTTCTTACCTGTTAAACCCTTTTCCCACTTTTCCAACACTCATCTTTCACATTACTACTTGCTTAAGCACCAACACTTCCCACTTTTATTTTTTCATCACTCCAACTGTGCTTATTCCCAGATCTCTCATTTATTCTTCTTTTTATTTTTTTATACTTCACATGATAATCAAAGTTCTTATAATAACTTACCATTGAATTCAAGGTGGAAAAAAACAACTTCATCCACCTAACTTACCTCTAACTTCACAATTTCACAACATTGTCAAACAAGTGATGTTGTTTTGAAACCAAGTCGTTGTTGCTGTTTTTTTATTAATTTTTCTCTTTTTTCTGGCAATTTTTGACAAATCAAGCTGGCAATCCACCTCTGAATAAGATGATTTGAATTTCTTAACCCACTTTTTGTCGATTTGTCTGCCCAATTAAGGCAATTTGAGAGTGAAATCAAAAGCAGGTTACGTGTTTTGCTTTGATTATTCATGACAAATTTCAATGAATAATTTTCATTTCTTTTCCTCCCATAAAAAAATATCTTCATTGAATATGCACGCACATATAAAAAGATTAAGTTACTACAAAAAAATAATACCAATGAAAGAAGGAGAAATACTTTATGGGGGAAGAAAAATTTAAACGAAAACTTAATCACATAACAATAATTTTGTTTTATAGAAAATATAGAAAATGTAAAATAAAAGCTCAAGCAAATTTATAGATGCCAAATATAGAATTAGAAGGTGAAGGAGAAGCTTATCTTGAAAAACAAATTATCTATATATATATATATATATATATATATATATATATATATATATAAAAAAAAATAAAAGTTGAAAAAATATATCAATTGGATAACAATAAGAATTATATTTGAGAGAAGAGATAAAAAACTGAAAAATTGAAAAGGACTGAATTATACATCAAATAACTTGGAATAACAATAGCTTATAATAAATTGAAAGGGACTGATGTTAACACTTCCAGTAAATATTTATTCATCTAATTCAAATGTTTACGAATTTTCATCTAACATTTGGACACACGAATGAAATTTATATATTTATTCTTATAATTTATATATTTATATGCTTATGGAAAATTAGCAAAAAAAAAAATATTTTGATGAAATTATAGGTATTCGTATAAAAATAATTCAGTTGCGGAAACATAAATTTAATGTTAATGAGTGTGCGTGTGTTAAATAATACATTTTAGAAACTCACTGAAAGGAAATCTTGTATGATCAATAAGATTTTCAAAGTTTAATGTATAAATTTATATTCATCCCCTGAATTTATGTTCAGAAGAAAAAAATTGGAATGGCCAAGGAGCACATGCTCTGTGCAAATTGAGTGGCAACTTGGCAAGTGGCTACTTTTGTTCGATGATCTCATTCAAAATATATGCATAATTATAGTTAATTAAGTCATTATAATGGTTTATAGAAATATGTATTGTTAATGAATAATAATCTTTAAATCTAATTAAATTTTACAAAATCGTTTATAAAATTAAATATTAATAGATTATTAGACCAGAATTCCATGACAGTTAAAATTAATAGGTTGAATATAAAATAAAACTCACTATAATATATTTTAGATGATTCTCATACTAATTTGAGAGTTGTATTTTGTTAACTTTACAATTATAAAATATTTCTATTCACTTATATATTATAAATTTATTTTATTTTTAGTATATATATATATATATATATATATATATATATATATATATATATATATATATATATATATATATTTTTTTATATATATATTTATATATATATATATATATATATATATATATAATCTTTTCGATACATATTCGTATGTTTGGATAAACATTTCAAAATCGATTTTACACAAATCTTTGATTCTAATGCGAAACCAAACACACTGTTATCCCTTTCAATTTTGTAAAAAAACGGAGGTTAGTTTAAAATATAAACACTTTTTTGAATGAAAAGTGGAGATAGGATATTAAAAGCTTATGGAGTGATTATTTCTTTTATCTTTCCTACTTTCTTAGGATTTGTATAGATTTTGGTGGATTGATTTTTATGTTTTTTTAATGAATTTAGATAGTAAAAAGAATAGATTTGGAAATAAATTTTATGAAAGTTAGTGAGCGATTTGATTGATGTGATAAAGAAAATTAATTATAAAAATAAATAGAATTAGGAAGTTACCAAAATACTTTTAATGGAAAAAAAAAGAATGATTTTGTAATTTGATATTATAAAAAAAATTATAATTAATTAATACAAATTAAAAAAATATATTAAAATTGTATGAAATTTTAAAATAAAAATAAATAAATTTTTATGAATGTTGAAAAAGTTTACACAATTAAATTTTAAAAAAATTATACAATTAAATTTTAAACAAGAGTTATATAAATAAAGTTATAAAAAAGTTTAAAAAAAAGTTAAAAAAAAAAAACACACACGACACTAGTATCGTAACCGATGTCAAACCCCTTCATGTCAATGTACCGGTTAGGTAACCGGTGTCATACACACACTTGCACCACGCTAACCGGTGCTTATCGGAATACTATGGACTTCATCACCACCACACACCATCACCTCCTTCCTTCACCTAAGTGCGCCACCACACCCACCCCTCCATCCTCTTCCTCTCCCACCACACCCAAGCACCTCATGTTCTTCCCTCTCCATGATGCACTCAATAATTACACACACACCCATGTTGTGTCGTAGTAACACCATCACTCACCTCTCACAATGATTTACAACTGTCGAACAACATTCACAATAACACACTCCGGTGTAAGAAATCATGGTAAATGTTTTTGTATGGGAAACGTGATAACACAATGGTATTTTAATAATGTCTCTTAGATAATTTGACTATCAGCCCACTTTTACGGGGATGGATTAAACTATTCATCTTCCAAATCTGTTCTCTTAGATCATTTTAAATTGTTCAAAAGAAATCCGAACAACCTAAAAAATCCGCTCTCTCAAATTAGCTCGTACAGTTCCGGCCGCTAAAAGGAATATGCATACGTGTCTATGGAACTTTATCTGCGATTTAAACCAGAATTGATATTAAGGGACACTTGCCACTTGACAAGGCCAGTCTAATAAAAGATGAAAATATCCCATTTATGGCTACGCAACGTTTTAAATCAGTGATTAGTGTGGATGAAAATTAATTGGTATCACATGAAATGACCTAAAGTTAAAAGGAAATTAATGAACAATACCACAGATTTTAAACGTGTTGAGGTTGAGCTCCTTCAGTGGGTGAAATCGTAGTACTGAAGGGGTTTTCAAAAGTGTCACAGTCACATGAGATGATATCTATAGAGACAATGTTCGACAATGTTACAGGTAGATTCAGCTGTACCTAGTTTTTAAATTTATAAAACCTAATTACTAATACTTACTTATAATAATTGTTGTCGAAGTATGACATTTGCCTAATCAACAGAATCATTAAATTTGGATACATATCATAGTTCAGTAAATACCCAATGTTCTGCTATATAATTTCATCTCTTTTTTCTTTTTTCTGCAGAGAACTTTGTGGTAATAAAGTTTCCCCTGGTTCCCTAGCTATAGCTAAAGAAACACTATTTCTCTGCATCATCAAATAATCCACAAATGCACTCCTTTCTATGCATGATGTACGAAAAATGAAGGATCATTCACTTCAGTTGCGTGGTGTGTAATTTCAGAGATTGAAGAACATTGAATATAGACTTACACTCACGTAAATTTACCAAAAGAGAAATAAAAATGAGAAGAGAAGAGTGTTAATAACATACAGTAGTTCTCCATAGTTAAAATTTATTAAAACTGATAAAATTATTAGGGTAACTTTTTTTAATACAATTAAAACAGAATTTCTAATAAAATTTAGTATAATAAAGGAAAAGGGTTTATGATGATCTGAATATTTTTACCAACAACATTTTTCTCTTTCCATCTATCTTACATCTATCACATCATTGTCACACCCCATTTATCACCTCTTCTTTAGCATAAAAATTGTTGTGATAATAATGAATATCTATTCTAAAAATGTCCTTTGAAGCTATATGGCTACGACAAGATGAAGATGGTGAATTGCTTATTATACCACAACACTGTGGTTAACAACACATCTAAAGCTACGCATAGGTACAAAACGTATATCAGTATGTGTCACTGATTCCGCAGAAACTGAAATGGCACAACAACAGCTAACTCTAATCAAAATAACTTCCGCTTATGGCTAGTGGCTAAAACAAGGAAAAAACAAAAAGGCTGAAATCTGTTTTCTAATTATTCAATTTGATTGTTTAATTTTTTTTATTTAATTATGTCTAATATTACTGTCATAACATTCAAATAAAGTTCAAATAAAATTAAATTTATATAAAACCAAATAAAATTAATAAAATAAATACTAAATCACATTTAACACAATAAAATTTTTTTAATCAGTACTTAAATCAACAACTCACTTTGTGTTTTATA